>ERZ778510.1815-NODE-1815-length-12649-cov-7.391377_pt1 | contig 12649 bp, 11 predicted proteins | sample MGYA00510348_ERZ778510 | MGnify/ENA primary metagenome ERZ778510 (study PRJEB29527, sample SAMN07138969) | mouse gut metagenome | material: feces | host: mouse | place: China:Nanjing | collected 2016-01-25 ... | reverse complement strand
ACAGGACTCGCTGTTATTTACAACAAATACGGCGAATACCTCGGAACTACTAAAGAAGGTTTTACAGGGAGTATCTTCGTATATTATGGAGGAGAAAAAATTGATTTTTCCAAATTCTACGAATATGAGTTAAATTTGGAAATTTTAATGTTCCGATATGACGAAGTATATAATATGTTGCCAATTAATACGCAACTTGCTATTTGGAATCATGTCATTAAAAATTTCGACAACACGTTCATATTTGACAAAAAGATTTCAATGTCAAATATTGAGAATCGTAATATTAAATATCGCGATTTTAAGAATCCATTTATAGCATGGGGAACTGTATTTAATCTAACAGATGGCTCTATAATTTATCCACCAAGGATTTACGGAACCGGAAATTTCCCAAAATTCTATGAAGCGACTGTGGAAAATATTGCATCAAGTGTTTTAGTTCATGAGCTGTATTCCCACGGTTTAAAACATTTTTGCGATGCTGATAAAACACATAGATTCGCTTATATAAATGTAATAAAATGGACTCCAATATGGGATAAGACAACGGATAAATATAAAAAATATGTATTAAGAGAATTAACTCATTATATCTTATCTGAAATCGGTATTGGTTCGATTTTACATGATATATTAAAAAAATATAGTATCCGATAAATCATCTGAATATCAGTATTATATATTAACAATTTATTGGTATGTTGAAAAGTCTTATCTGACTGTAATAATTAAAAAATAATTAATAGATATGTTACGACTAAATAAACAGATACTGTTGATATTATATCTTGTATGTATATCTACATTAACTTCTTTCTCTGAGGTTGCAAATAAAGCCTATGATTCAACTATTGGCTTATTGTCTAACTGTCTGCAGCCCGTTGAATCAACTGATGCGATAAATGATACGACAATAAAATCAGATAGCATTGACATTACCTGTTTTATGGAACGTACCTATCCTATGGAAGGAGGCGGATTTTATAGATGTCAAATACAATTAAATGACACCTTATCACTATTTAATGCATTTACACCATTTGGAAGTGTCACTCAAGCAACCCTGACCAAACAGGTTGCGGATTATCTCAAATCATTGTTATATGAGATTTATTCGGGACATAAATCCGTAGTAAAAGATAAGTATATTAATAAGATATGTGCCATAGCATGTATTACATCTAAATGGAATATAACACTGAATATGGGCGAGAAAAGAATAAATGAATCTATTGATGTTCTGAATTATGAATTATCATTTGACGACCCGTTTCTCCCACAATTCAATAAAATACTAAATATAATATTGGCAATTACTGACAAATTGGAACGAGATAATCTAAATTTAGAATATAGACACTATGAACCCGAGGAATGGATAACTGAGATGTTTCATGACGAATATTATGAGCCGTATAATGATATAAACTCAAGGAGATATCGATGATTTATGCAAGTGCCAAATATTTTGAGGGATATAGTCATGTGATTAAAAAATTTTCGTAACTTTGCGGTGACTGAATGACCGAGAGCCTGTAGCGATGCCGGCAATCGGTTTTACCGGTATATTTATATTCCAAACGCAATCATTATTTAAGGTTTCAAAGAGACGTTGCAATGACACTGAGCCCATTAACCGCTGTTTCCCCTATCGACGGCCGCTATCGTTCAAAGACGGAAGCCCTCGACCAGTATTTCTCGGAATATGCCCTGATACGCTACAGGGTGCGTGTAGAGATAGAGTATTTCATCGCTCTGTGCCGCATACCGCTGCCGGCGCTTGCAGGAGTAAATCCCGATCTGTTTCCGGCTTTGCGCGCCATCTATACTGACTTCGGCGTGGCCGATGCCGAGCGCATCAAGGAGATCGAGTCGGTCACCAACCACGACGTCAAGGCGGTGGAATATTTCATCAAGGAGCAGTTTGACCGTCTCGGACTTGAGGCCTACAAGGAATTCATACATTTCGGACTGACATCGCAGGATATCAACAACACTTCGGTGCCGATGTCGATCAAGGAGGCAATCACAGATGTGTATCGCCCGATGCTGTCGGAGCTCATCGCAAAGCTCGACTCTCTGGCTGACGAATGGACCGACATACCGATGCTTGCCAAGACCCATGGCCAGCCCGCCTCCCCTACCCGTCTGGGCAAGGAAATACGCGTGTTCAGCTATCGTCTGCGCTGCCAGCTCGACGCTCTCGACAATGTGAAGATAAGCGGAAAGTTTGGCGGAGCGACCGGTAATTTCAACGCTCATCTGGCTGCCTATCCGTCAATCAACTGGCAGTCGTTTGCCATCGGATTTCTGCGCGACAGCCTGGGTATAGAGCGCGAGCAATTTACCACCCAGATTTCAAACTACGACAACATGGCCGCTCTTTTCGACGCCATGCGCCGTATCAACACCATCATACTTGACCTTGACCGCGACATGTGGATGTACATATCGATGGAATATTTCAAGCAGCGCATCAAAGCGGGCGAGGTAGGCTCATCGGCGATGCCCCACAAGGTCAACCCGATCGACTTCGAGAACTCCGAGGGCAACCTCGGCATTGCCGACGCCATATTGTCGCATCTGGCCTCGAAGCTGCCCGTGTCACGTCTGCAGCGCGACCTTACCGACTCCACGGTGCTCCGCAACGTTGGTGTGCCGATGGGTCACATGCTGATAGCGCTCGCAAGCACGCTCAAAGGACTCAACAAACTCATTCTCAACCGTGAGGCCATCGACAACGACCTTTCTGCAATGTGGAATGTCGTGGCCGAGGGCATCCAGACCATTCTCCGCCGCGAGGGATATCCCAAGCCCTACGAGACACTGAAGGAGCTGACCCGCGTCAACTCTACGGTCACAGCCGAGAGCATTGCCGCGTTTATCGAGACACTCAACGTAAGCGACGAGGTAAAAGCCGAGCTGCACAGGCTCTCGCCGTCGACCTACGTAGGTTATTGACACAATCAGGGCGGAGACGCGCCGCAACGCGTCTCCGCAATATATACCATGCCGGCAGGCAGTGTTTTTTCATGAACCCGATGCCGGTCAAACTTGTTATTCTGACATGTCTATAAATTCAATATACCGACATATAAACCCCATTAAATCATTTAAAAACAAAAAAACAAAGCATAAAAGAAATCAACCGTTTACTTGTCTGAGAGAGAGTTAAAAGCTAATATCATCAGTCAGACGTCAGACAATCTTTTTTATCAACTACCGCTTGCCGCGAGGCAGAAAAATTATTTTAAAACAAGAAAAAAGCTATCAGTGTTATGGACACCAATGAAAAGAAGCCGCGCCGCCCGCGTATCGGCGAAAACAAAGGGATGCTCGAAGGCCCCGCAGGTGAAAACCCTCACTTCGAGAAAGTAGACTACACACCCGGCAACTATCAGGACAACCAGAACGGCGAACGCGAGGGACAACAGCGCCCCTACCAGCATCGCCCCTACCAGAACCGTCAGAACGGGTACAACCAGGGCTATAACCGTCAGGGTGGATACAACCGCCAGGGTGGATACAATCAAGGATATAACAATAACCGCCAGAGCGGTTACAACAACCGTCAGGGTGGTTACAACAACTACCGTCAGCGCCCCGACTACAATGCCGAGCAGGCCAATCCTGCCGCCGAAGGCGACAAAACGGTAATGCAGACCTCCGCCGAAGGCTATACACCGCGTCAGCGTCAGGAGGGCGAATATCAGCCCCGTCAGTATAACAACTACAATCAGGGACGCAACTACAACAACCGTCAGGGCGGATATAACAACAACCGTCAGGGCGGATATAACAACAACCGCCAGGGCGGATATAACAACAACCGCCAGGGTGGATACAACAACAATCGTCAGGGTGGTTACAACAATAATAACCGTCAAGGCGGATACAACAACCGTCAGGGTGGTTACAACAACCAGGGCGGTTACAACAACAATAACCGTCAGGGCGGATATAACAACCGCCAGGGTGGATACAACAACAATAACCGTCAAGGCGGATACAACAACCGCCAGGGCAACATGCCGCGCCAGGGCAAGAGCTTCACTCCGCGCCCCAAACGCATCGAGTATGAAATGCCGATACCCGATCCCAACGAGCAGATACGCCTGAACAAATTCATGGCCAATGCCGGCATCTGTTCACGCCGCGAGGCTGATGAATTCATCACTCAGGGACTCGTAAAGGTCAACGGCAACGTGGTGACCGAACTCGGCACCAAGATCTCTCACTCCGACACCGTTGAGTATGACGAAAAAGTAGTGACACTGGAAAACAAATGCTACATCCTGCTCAACAAGCCGAAAGACTGCGTTACCACCAGCGACGACCCCAACGGACGCCTTACCGTGCTTGACCTGGTGAAGGGCGCATGCGACGAGGGCATCTATCCCGTGGGACGCCTCGACCGCAACACCACCGGCGTGCTTCTACTCACCAACGACGGCGACCTTGCATCCAAACTCACCCACCCCAAATATGTGAAGAAGAAAATCTATCACGTGTGGTGTGACAAGGATATCTCGGAGGACGACATGCAGCGCATCGCCGACGGCATCGAGCTCGACGACGGCCCCATACACGCCGACGCCATCTCTTACGCCACCGAGACCGACCGCAATCAGGCCGGCATCGAGATCCACTCAGGCCGCAACCGCATCGTGCGCCGCATATTCGAGTCGCTGGGCTATCATGTAACCAAGCTCGACCGCGTGTACTTCGCCGGACTGACCAAGAAAAATCTTCCCCGCGGCCGCTGGCGCTACCTCACCCAGGAGGAAGTCAACTACCTCAAAATGGGTTCGTTTGAATAATCCGACGCCACAATGCGTCACCATTAAAAAGTAAAACTGCAATGAAAAGAACTAAAATAGTCGACCTCTTCAAGCCGGAAATGCTCGGCAAGGAGGTCAGTGTCAAAGGATGGGTGCGCACACGCCGCGGCAACAAGCACGTGCAGTTCGTGGCCCTCAACGACGGTTCCACTATCCGCAACATACAGATAGTGTTTGACCTCGCCAAATTCGACGAGGAGCAGCTCAAAGCCGTATCGACCGGCTCGGCTATTCATGTAGCCGGCACGCTCGTCGAGTCGATGGGCAAAGGTCAGACATGCGAGATACAGGCCGACATGCTCGAACTCTACGGCGGCGCCGACCCCGAAAAATATCCCTTGCAGAAAAAAGGCCACACGCTCGAATTCCTGCGCGAGATAGCCCATCTGCGCCCCCGCACCAACACGTTCGGAGCTGTGTTGCGCGTACGCTCGGCTCTTGCCTTCGCCATCCACAAATTCTTCCGCGAGAGAGGATTTTTCTATCTCCACACACCTCTGATCACCGCCAGCGACTGCGAAGGAGCCGGCGCCATGTTCCAGGTCACCACTCTTGACCTTGAGAACCCGCCGCGCAACGAAGAGGGAAAGGTTGACTACACACAAGACTTCTTCGGCAAGACCACCGCACTGACCGTGTCGGGACAGCTTGAAGGAGAGCTCGGCGCCACTGCGCTCGGCGCAATCTACACTTTCGGCCCCACGTTCCGTGCCGAAAACTCCAACACGCCGCGCCACCTGGCCGAGTTCTGGATGATTGAACCCGAAGTAGCGTTCAACGACATCACCGACAACATGGAGCTCGCAGAAGACTTCATCAAATACTGCATCAGCTACGCGCTTGAAAACTGCCGCGACGACATCGAATTCCTCAACGAGATGTATGACAAAGAGCTCATCTCGCGTCTGGAAGGAGTGCTCGCAAGCGACTTCGTGCGCCTTACCTACACCGAGGGTGTGAAAATACTCGAGGAGTCAGGCAAGAAATTCGAATTCCCCGTCTACTGGGGTGCCGACCTGCAGAGCGAGCATGAGCGTTTCCTCGTCGAGGAGCACTTCAAACGTCCGGTAATCCTCACCGACTATCCCAAGGAAATCAAAGCCTTCTACATGAAGCAGAACGACGACGGCAAGACAGTGCGCGCCATGGATGTGCTCTTCCCCAAAATCGGAGAAATCATCGGCGGCTCGGAGCGTGAGGAAAACTACGACAAACTGATGGAGCGCATCGAGCAACTCGACATTCCGATGAAAGACATGTGGTGGTATCTCGACACCCGCCGCTTCGGCACAGTGCCTCACTCGGGCTTCGGACTCGGATTCGAACGTCTCGTGCTCTTCGTCACCGGCATGACAAACATCCGCGACGTGATACCCTTCCCCCGCACCCCGGGCAACGCCGAATTCTGATGTGACGGAAGATAACGATTTTGAATTAAATAACAATATATTAAGAAACTGTTTAAATTTATATGATACAGATTTTGAGAAGGATTGTCGGATTGATTTTTGTTTGTGATGAGGGAGCGTAGCCGTAGCTACGTGACCGAAGAATAAACAAAAAGACTCCGGCAAGACTTTCAAAGGCAAAGTGATATAAATTTTAAACAGTTTCTAAGCATAGATAGATTGGAGGTGGCATAATATCGACAGATAAAAGCTAAAACTTGACAACCGACTACTTGAAGTTTCGACCCGTCGAAGCAAAATTTTTCGCAATAATCAAAAAATCAGGCGAAAAAGTTTTGCCGTGTCGAAAACTATGCTTAATTTTGCCCCGCAAAACGCATAATAAATTGTAAATAAATCAAAATCAACTATAAAACCAAATCACAGATATGATTATCGTACAAGTAAAAGAAGGTGAGAACATCGAAAAAGCTCTCAAAAAATTCAAACGTAAATTTGAAAAAACCGGTATCGTAAAAGAACTTCGCAGCCGCCAGGCATTTGAGAAACCCTCAGTTGCCAACCGCAAGAAAATGATGAAGGCTGTTTACGTACAGAAACTCCGCACTATCGAGGAATAATCCCCTCCCCTTCTTGACTATTCAATACAGCGCCGCAAGGCAATAAAGCTCTTGCGTCACTGAACAATCCATGCCGGAGCAGGAAATCAATCCTGTTCCGGTATTTTTTATACACCATAATGCGCACTTTATGGGTTCCGCAACCGGTTTTTCGGCTCAAAATATCATATTTCTGCATTTGACCACATATTATTTCATCTTGACTTAATTTGTGCTGATATTTTTTCATTATGCACTATTATTTACTATCTTTGTTGCAAATATACAATTTGTATACATAAAAAACCTATTATTACAAACCGATCATGAGAAAATTTATCACAGTTTTTGCCCTGGCCGTGTGTTCGGTCTGGCCGTCAACATTGTCGGCTGACGGGCCGCACCGCTCTGCTTCGCTCGACAATCTGCGCATCAAAGGCGTAATGATGTATGACAACGACAGAAGCACTGAAAACACCGGACTATATTCCTATACGGTAAAAGCTCCGGTCAGTCGCCGGCAGCTCACCTCGATGCCCCGCCTCTATGCCAACGGCGGCAGCGTGGCCGTTGACAACCGCCTCTACACCTACAGCTACGAAATCGCTTACGGCTACGTGAGCTCAGCGCGTTACTACGTCTACGACCTCGTCACCGGCGCACAGATAAGCTCGACATCGATGGGTTACGACCTTACTGTCGCCTACAGCCATGCGGCCGTATCAAGCGCCGTCGATCCGGTCAGCGGCGACGTATATTCAAGCGGATATGAATATAATGCGACCGACAAGACATTGTCGGTCAAGCTGAAGATATGGAATCTTGCCGAAAACACCAAGACCACAGTCGGCGACATGACAGCCCCGCTGATTGCGATGGCCTTTGACAATGAGGGACAGCTCTGGGGCATCACAGCGAGCTCGTCGACAACATCGACCGACGGCGGATATCTCGTAAAGGTCGACAAGACTACCGGCACGCAGACACTTGTCGGCGACACCGGCGTACGCCCCTATTACGACCAATCGGCCGTAATAGACCCCGCCCATGGCACATTCTATTGGCTTGCCAACACACAGACAGAAGAAGCCAACCTCTATGAAGTAGACCTCGCTACAGGAAATGCGACACTCATCGGAGCATTTCCCAACGGTGACGAAGTCGTGGCCGCCACCATTGACGCTGAGGAATATGATGACGCAGCGCCCTCGCCGGCCGCAAATCTCACCGCAACCGCGCGCCCCGACCATCTGCTCGACGTGCAGTTCGACATGCCCGCGACAAGCTATGACGGCTCGGCTCTGACAGGCTCACTGACATGGAGCATCGAGGTCAAAGGCACGGAAACCATTGTCAGAAGCGGCACAGCCACGGCAGGCGCCCATGTGGCCGAGACCGTCGACGCAGGCGCTTCCGGAGCTGCACAGCTGTCGGTATCCATCAGCAAGGGCGAACTCACAGGCCCCGCGGAAATCAAAGATGTATATGCCGGATATGACAAGATGCTCCCCGCAGCCAATGTCACACTGAAATATGAAAACGGAGTCAATACTCTCACATGGGAAGCACCCGCGACAGGCCATTTCAACGGACTGATATCGGCCGACGGACTCCGCTACCGTATAATACGCATGCCCGAAGATGTAGTTGTGGCCGAGGCACACCCGTCAACCACCTACACCGAGACAGTGACCGACGACAACCTTCGCAGCACATATTATAAAGTGTCGGCAATCAACGGCGATGTCATCGGCGACGAAGCATCGTCCAACTCCGTAGTGACAGGCTCTGCCGTTACCCCGCCCTACAGCCAGGATTTCAACGAAGCCGACGCCCTCGACCTCTATACCATCGTCGATGCCAACAAAGACAACAACACCTGGTATTATTCGGTCAAATCAGCCAAATACCGCCAGTCGACCACAACCGGCGCTGACGACTATCTTTTCATGCCCGCATTCAATCTGAAGGGTGGCAACAGCTACGAACTCAGTTTTGACGGCTACAACACAAGCTCCAGCTACACCAACCTGATAGAAGTGGTGATAGCATCAAGTCCGGAAGCCGAAGCAGCCACAGCTGTCACCGACACCCCGATATCGTTTGCCAACGACAGCCGCAGCGTGACCAACGAGAAAGTCACCGTAAAACCTGAAACCGACGGCAAGTATTATATCGGCTTTCACATCGTAAGCGCCCAAAGACAAGGCACATTCACCATTGACAATGTAGTTCTCTCAGCCGGCAAATCGACCGCTGTGCCCGCTGCCGCCGACATATTTGATGTCACTCCCGGCGCTTCAGGCGCACTTAACGCACACATCGCGGTCACCGCTCCCTCACTGACTGCCGCCGGCGAGCAACTCGGTCAGGAAGAGCTGAGCTTCACTGTGCTCCGCGGAGAGACAGAAATCCACTCCGGCACTATCGCACCCGGCGCCAATACCGCAATCGACGATGAAAATATCGTCGAGTCAGGCATCTATACCTACACCGTATGGTTCGCCAACTGCGAAGGCACCGGCGAGACGGCCGAGACGACCGTTTTCGTCGGCACAGACACTCCGTCCGCACCGTCAGATGTAATACTCACAGACTGCAACGATGGCCGCGGACTCGTCAGCTGGACAGCATCAGGCGAAGGCATCAACGGCGGCTATGTAGATGAAGCCAATGTGATATATACCGTCATCTCAGCCACCAGAAACGAAATCATCAAGACAGGCATCAAGGGCACATCAGCCGAAATACCGGTCACCCAGGAAGGCACCCAGACAATCTACTCCGTAAAGGTCGCCGCCGCCTACACCGACAACGCCACCGCCACCGCCACTGCATCCAACGAAATACTTGCCGGCATGCCTTACGCAATGCCCTACGCCGAGTCATTTGCCGGCGCCGCAGCATCCACCTCACCGTGGATAAAGGAAACGGTATCAGGCAAAAGCTACGACACTTCATGGGCCGCACGTGCCGAATACACCTACGACAATGACGGCGGAGCCGCCGACATGACAGCCTACAGCGCTGCGTCAAGCCGCTGGGCCGGACCCAAAATCGACATCTCCAACACAGTGAAACCTCAGGCAAGCGCCTACGTATATCTGCCCGGAGGCAACACCCGTCTCACTCTCCAGCTGCAAAAAGACAACGGCGAGTGGATTGACCTGGGCAGTGTTGACGATGCCGCCGACGAGTGGGTGCTGCTCACCGCTCCGCTGGCTGATTACAAGAGCCGCAACGTGCGCCTCGGTCTGCTTGGCGAATGCTTCGGAGGCATGCGCTTCATTTATGTCGACAACATCACCGTAAATGACCTGTCAAGCGGCATCGACAACCTCACCGACAGCAACATTGACGCCGACATCCATGCCGCCGACGGAAAAATAATCATCACCGCCGCAACGGAAATCCCCTTGGCTGTCTACACCGCCGACGGACGATGCGTGGCCTCACTCACCTCACGCCATGCCGAGATACCTGCATGCGCAGGCGTCTACATCGTCAGAGCCGGCACACGTACAGTCAAAATCATACTCTGACAGATAACCACCACAGAAAAGAGGCGTGCCCGAGCGGCACGCTTCTTTCATTTTAAGCCGGCGATAAATTTTTGCCTGCATTTTTCGCGCCATTATTTGGAAAATAGAAAATAATAGTCTATATTCGTGTAATTTCAAAACTGCGATACCGCAACGCAGCGGCCAGTGGAAACCGGAATTGGACGAGACTATGCTGATAGACCGTTATCTGACATATTTACGGTGTGAACTGAATTATTCGGTTCACACCGTTTCGGCTTATTCGCTCGACATAAACCGTTTCGCTGACTTCTGCACCCACGGCTCAGCCGACAGCTTTGACCCCGTGGCCGCCACAAACAGCGACGTCAGAGCCTGGCTGGCATTCCGCTCACGCCAGGGCGACACACGCCGCACCCTGCGCCGCAAAGTGCAGTCTCTGCGGTCATTCTACCGCTATCTGGCACTCATCGGAGCCACCGACCGCAATCCCGCCACCGACATTTCAATAGCCCGGCCTACAGCTTCGCTACCGACATTTATCCGCACGGAAGAAATCAACGCGCTGCTCGACAGCCCATACGACACCGCCGACATCATCGCATGCCGCAACCGGCTGATGATTATGCTGATATATTCCACCGGCATGCGACGCGCCGAACTTATAGGCCTGCTCGACCGAAATATCGACACCGGCCGCGGCGAACTAAAAGTGCTCGGAAAGCGTAATAAGGAAAGAGTCATCCCATTTGGCAATGAACTGAAAACTATGATCGAGCACTACCGCACACTACGGGAGGAAGCCGGCATCGCCGACGCTCCATACTTTCTGACACGCCGTCACGGTGAGCCACTCTACCCCCGTCTGGTCAACAACATCGTGGGCAAAGAGCTTGACCCCAACGAGATACACGCGGCCAAACGGTCGCCGCACGTATTGCGCCACACCTTTGCCACCGACATGCTCAACAACGGAGCCGACCTCAACGCCGTGCAACAGCTGCTCGGCCACACTTCGCTATCGACAACTCAGATATACACACATATATCTTACCGTGAATTAAAACAAAATTATCAACTTGCGCATCCGCGCGCACAAAAAAAAGGAGGATAATATGGAAGTTCGTATTCAAGCAATCCATTTCAACATCGCCGACCGGCTTACAGCTTTCATCAACAAGAAAGCCGAGCGTCTTGCCCGCCGCAACGAAGCAATCACCACAATCGATGTCACCCTCAAGGTGGTGAAACCCGAATCGGCAATGAACAAGGAAGTTATCATAAAAATAACCGAGCCGCAGCAGCCCGAACTCGTGGCCAACAAGACAGCCGACTCATTTGAAGAAGCCGTTGACAACGCAATGGAGGCTCTCGACCGACAACTCGAGAAACGCAAAGACAAATAACATACAAACAACAGGCAGTCATCGCTGTAACGCCTGACACACGCCACAAAAACAGCACAATACCCGGCCGCATCACCGCCGCCGGGTATTTTCATTTTCCGGCCACCGACGACGATGCCGACAACAGTTTCAAAAACGAGTGGGAAAAATTCCGCGATGACCTGTCAGTGCTCTATCAGATGGACGACAAGGGCAGCAGCGGCTCACGCACACAGGCTCTTTCAACAACAATGAATATCGGCGCAGAATACACTCTCCCCGTATACCGCGGCCTCAAATTCGGATTGCTCAACACCACCCGCTTTGCCGGAAAATTCACCTGGACCGACTTCCGCCTATCGGCCAACGTAGCGCCTTGCAAAGCATTCTCGGCAGGCATCAATGCCGTGGCCGGCACTTACGGCATAGGATTCGGATGGCTGCTCAGCGTCCACACCACAGGCTTCAACATGTTCCTCGGAATGAACCGCACACTCGGCCACACAGCAAAACAGGGAGTGCCCCTCAACAGCAACGCCGCAGTCAACTTCGGCATAAACTTCCCCTTCTAACACCATCCCCAGCCTACACCGCATCAACAAGCAACAGCAATAAATAGTGTACCTGAAAGTTTTTCACACAACTTTCAGGTACACTATTTATTGCAACCCGATTTCCACGCAGATATGCATTATGTATTCACAGGTCTGATATAACCGCACTACTGCAACATTTATGTAGACAAGGACTGCTTTTGTCTGATGGATATGGTCGAGGCACTAAATATATCCTTGCGAGCAGATCGGCAAAACACAAAGTCACAACCAACGATGCCAATGTTGACAGCTCTAATAATAATGTTGATAGCTTGGATACTAATGTTGATAGCTT
>ERZ778510.1813-NODE-1813-length-12658-cov-3.574625_pt1 | contig 12658 bp, 21 predicted proteins | sample MGYA00510348_ERZ778510 | MGnify/ENA primary metagenome ERZ778510 (study PRJEB29527, sample SAMN07138969) | mouse gut metagenome | material: feces | host: mouse | place: China:Nanjing | collected 2016-01-25 ... | reverse complement strand
CTTGCTGTTCGGAAATCCGTTGTTCATCGCGGTCTCGCTGATGGTATGCTCCGTATTGGCAAGCTCCTGAAACGCGCGCTCCACACGGATACTTTGCAGATATGACTTATAATTGATGCCCGCGTATTTTTGGAACATCCGCGACAGATAGGTAGGAGAATATCCAAAGATCTCCGCCAGCGCTTCCAGAGATAATTCCGACGCATAGTTTTCCTTGATGTAATCCGCAATCAGTGACAGACGGTTCAGCTTCTTGTGCCATTTTACCATATCCGGCGTCACATCGGTCTCCCGGTATTCCGTCACCAGAAGATAAAGCAGCATGTAGTACAGACCCTTTGCCTTCATCTCATATCCGCAAGCCCGTTCCTCGCAGGCCTCGAAGATATCCCCGATCAGCTTCATGACCTGCCCGTCCCGCGGCAGCGGATCGTGTGTAAACCGGATGAACTGCTCTCCTGTGTAATAATCCTCAAATGTTTTCAACGGAATCTGCAGCACGATCGTCCGATTCGGTTCGGGCGAATCTACTGAGTGGATCTCATTGGAATTCACCAGCATAAATTTTCCTGTCCCCAGAGGAAATATCTCCTCATTCAGATAAAATTTTAATGCGCCCTCATATACCGCAAATAATTCTATGGACCTGTGCCAGTGCTTATCCCGAAAATAATTACCCTCCCCGCCTTCGAACAGAAATACTTTGAACGGAAGGCCCTGGTTCGGCATGATCAATTCATGACTAAACTCCATAATCTACACCACGTTTAATCTTCCTGATTCCTGTTAATAAACCATCTCGCAATATCGATTGCTTTATACTTTTTCATAACGGGCACCTTCTTTTTTACTATACTTCAGTAATTTTCTATTTCCTACTATATCACATGCCGGATATCATGTCAACGCCTTTCAGAACATATGTTCTTTAAATTTGATATACATTAAGTTGCCATCTTTCCCATAAACCGTTATACTATATGTTTGAAAACAGATTATCGCACGCATATCGTTCCAATCCGGAGGTCCGCCATGAAATATGATTGCCTCATTATAGATGATGAAAAGCTCCTCGCAGACAGCACAGCCGAATATTTTAACCTGTTCGGCGTAAAAACGGCAGCGGCATACAGCGTATCCGAATGCCGGCAGTTTTTTCAGGAAAACGCCGCCCAGCTTCTTCTGCTGGACATCAACCTGGGGGACGGCAGCGGCTTTGAACTGTGCAGGGAGCTGCGCCAAAAGACAGACGTTCCCATCCTGTTCATCTCCGCTCGCACAAGCGATGACGACCAGATCGTCGCGCTCAATATCGGAGGCGATGACTATATACAAAAGCCCTATTCCCTGAGTGTCCTGCTTGCAAAAGTAAAAGTCGTTCTGAAACGATACGGCGAAGCCGCCGGCTCCGTCTACTCTGATGACTGGCTGACCGTTGATTTTGATACCAGGCAGGTAACCGCCGGAGGAAGCCCTGCCCGACTGACCGCGCTGGAATTCCGGCTGCTCTCTTACCTGATCCGGCATGAAAATAAGGTCATCTCAAAACAGGAGCTGTTTGAAAATGTCTGGGAGGATAAGTTCACAGGAGACGGAACGCTGAATGTGCATATTCGGAAAATACGGGAAGCCATTGAACGGACTCCCGGCAAGCCAGAATATATTCTTACGGTCTGGGGCGACGGCTACAGGTTTTGCGGAGGGCGAAAATGAAAACACACAGACTATTGATCAGCCTGATCTTCCTTTTTTCAGCAGAGATTGCCGCTCTGCTGATATTTGCGGCACAAACTCCTGATATGTCTCAGGACGCCATAGCCGTCAACGAAGCCATCCAATCCGTACAGGAACACTGGGCAGATTTAAAAAGCGCTTCCATGGACGAGACAAACCGGCAGCCCGGCAGCGAAATAGTTTTGGAAAATGATGCCGGATATCGGAATCCGACAGAATTGGATTTTGTCGTACTGAACCTGGAAGAAGAGGTCCTGTTCCGGACAAGATCCGGATTAAGTGAAAGCATCCATGCGGCGGTCATTCACAGAGATGCCATCCTGGATATCGAGTCAAACGGTTCTATTATGGGAAAAATCCTCATTTACAATAACGATGCACAGATCCTGCAGGCCCGGAAACAGACAGTAATCTTCTTTTTAGCGGCTGTCTTATGCATACAATGCTGCATCATGATCTGGTATTTCTCTTATTTGAACCGCACCGTGATCCGGCCCTTCCAGAAGCTGAAAGGGTTTGCAGAACGGGTCGCAGGCGGCAATCTGGACGTTCCTCTGGAAATGGACAAAGGAAACCTCTTCGGCGCATTTACAGAGAGCTTTGATATCATGCGCTCCGAACTGAAAAAGGCGCGGATTGCGGAGGCCGAAGCCAATGCGGCCAAGAAAGAGCTGGTAGCCAAGCTTTCCCATGACATCAAAACACCGGTGGCAAGCATCAAGGCTGCTTCCGAAGTCGGCGCCGCGCTTACGGAAAAGGCTGCGTCGGAGCTGGCGCCCAATCCGCTGCCTGCACAGCTTCTCGAGAATTATACACAGATCATCCGCAAGGCCGACCAGATCAATTCACTCATAACCAACCTGTTTACTGCCACGCTGGAGGAACTCCGCCAGCTGACCGTAACTCCCTCGGACATGCCAAGCCGTGAACTGAGGGAAATTTTTGAAAGTGCAGATTATCTTCACCGCGCGGCCATTCCCCACATCCCTGACTGTCTTTTATACGCAGACCGTCTCCGTCTGCAGCAGGTGTTTGACAACCTCTTTGCCAATTCTTACAAATATGCGGGTACGAAGATTGATCTGTCCGTTTCCCAAAAAGAGCGGTGTCTTGCCGTCAGCATGGAGGACTATGGCGGCGGTGTCCAGACGGAAGAGCTGCCTCTCCTGATGGAGAAATTCAAACGCGGAAGCAATGCCTCCAACACAGAGGGCGCCGGTCTGGGACTCTATATTTCGGACTTTTTTATGAAAGAAATGCACGGAGAGCTTTTTCTGGAAAATGGGCAAAATGGGCTGAAAGTGACTGTCCGCATCGCATTCAGCGGATTTTTTTAGCCACATCTTCTTTGGTTAGTCTATTTCTAACTCTTTCCGCCTCAATATTATTGAGCATCTTCTTCCTCATTTCTGCTCACTTTGAGCTTTGTTCTTATAATGTAAATCCATATCGAGCGTTTTTCAATATGGTTTTTGAAAGTTTTTGCTCATTTTGAGCAAATTATATTGACTTTTAGAAATATTTTTCATATTATTGCTTTAGGAGGTATACTGAAATGACTTTTGGAGAACGATTAACCAATCTAAGAAAAGAATACGGCTATAAATCCAGAAATGAATTTGCGGTAAAACTCGGGATTCCAAGTACTACATTACGAAACTACGAGACCAATGTCCGAGAACCTGGTCATACCTTTCTAAAGCAAGTGTCAGAATTTTTTAATGTATCCGTTGATTATTTGCTTTGCTTAACAGATGAAAAAGAAGTACTACATACTTTTCGATTACGTTCTTCCGAACAAAATATGATAGAGCAGTACCGCTCCCTCGACCCTCACGGAAAAGACATGGTAGATACAGTACTTGAGAAAGAGGTTGAGCGAATGGCAGAACTGGAAAAAGAACCAACATCTACCATTATTGAAATCCAGCCCCACCTCGAAGTAAGCGCCGCCCATGCCCGTACAGACATAGAATCTACCGACGAGGATCAGGCTCACGACGATGCGATCATGAATGACGATAGCGAATGGGAGTGATTTTATTGACTTACGATGAATTGTTAGCGGCAGCTGATGAAAAAGGACTTATGGTAAAAGAAAAACGACTGTCTGGAAATGATGGTCGCATGTGATGAAAATGGTATAGTCGCACCAAATAAAAAGGAGATGCACATCATGGAATATATTATAAAATTCACTTGGGATAATACTGCCGATGTCTGGATTGCCACGAGCGATGACATTCCCGGTCTTGTATTGGAATCTGGATCATATGACGCATTACTCGAACGCGTCCGCTTTGCTGTCCCGGAACTTCTCGCATTAAATAGTCCCAAGGTTTCACCTGTTACTTTGGCATTCTTGTCAGAGCGCCGTGAAAGGATGGTCTTATAATGGCTGAATATGAAAAAAAGTACGTGATATCCTTTCTCAAAACAACTGTACCTTCAAACGGCGCGGAAAAGGTGACCATGACATTTGGTACAGTCCGATTACCAAACGTCATATAACTGTTGATACCAAAATAAAATCTCGTCATACTGCTAATGCCATTTTAAAGCAGAGCGGAATTGATTACCGATTCAGATAATTATAAGTATAATCTTACCGGCGATCATATACGTAGACATTCATGAAAAGGAGTAATCACGTGCCATTGCCACAAAAACAAGTTTATACATCCGAAGATTACTGGAACCTTCCGGAAGGCCAGCGCGCGGAGCTGATCGATGGGAAGCTGTACGCCATGGCCCCGCCGAACCGGATCCACCAAAGATTAGTTCATCAGCTTGATAAACTTATAGGGAATTACATTGATTCCAACAAGGGCACTTGTGAGGTGTATCCTGCACCATTCGCAGTTAATCTCACAGCAAATGATAAAGTATGGGTAGAGCCGGACATTTCAGTTATCCGCGATAAAGATAAGCTGTCAGATCGAGGATGTGAAGGTGCTCCGGACTGGATTATTGAAATTTTATCCCCTAGCAGTATCCGAACAGATTGTGCAATCAAATTATTCAAATATCGTTCTGCTGGTGTTCGGGAATACTGGATAGTGAATCCCATCGGGAAAATTGTTCAGATCTATATTTTTGAGGGTGAAGAGGACGCAAATATATATACGTTCGATGATGAAATACCAGTTTACATTTTTGAGGGTCTGACTGTCAAAATCTCTGATCTGCTGCAATAAGTGAAAACCGCCCGGTGTTACCAGCACCGGACGATTCCACACGATACATCCCAAAGATGTACAATCAAAATTTAGCACAAACGTATTGTATCATCTTTGGTGACGGCCTGCAATAGACAGGCTGTTATTTTTATACCTTTTTTTCAGGAGGATGATACCATGGCACGTAAAAAGAAGTACCCCAAGCTCCCCAACGGCTACGGATCCATCAAAAAACTGTCCGGAAAGCGCCGTAATCCTTATGGCGTCTATTCGCCTTCCACAGAGCTGATCGCCCCCCCGGCCAATACGCCCCTGTGAAAGCGATTTGCTACGTGGACGATTATTATGAAGGGCTTCGCTGTCCTGACCGCCTGGCATGCCGGAACCTATTACCCGGGATTCGAACGGACCCTGAACGACTTTGATCAAAACCGAACCCTGAACAGCACCATGGACAATATCCTGCTGGATTACCTGCAGGCGGCAAGGGTTGAACAGAACAAAGAGAAAACCGCTACCTTTGCGGAGGTGTGCGAGGGATTTTATAGAGACAAGTATGAGGATTCGAAAAAGACATATTCCAAGGCAAGTATGAATTCCACCCGTGCAGCTTTCAAAAGTTGCGCCGAATTACATGACAAGCCTTTTGCTGACCTACGGTATCATGACCTGCAGAACGTCATAGATAATTGCCCAAAAAAGCATTCATCTTTAGAGCTGATCTTGTCCCTCTTCCACCAGATGTACGCTTATGCTGAAAAGTTTGAGCTCTGTGAAAAAGATTATTCTGTACATGTCAAGATAAAGAAGGCAGAGGATGACGAACACGGCGTCCCATTTTCTGAGGATGAGCTTGCAATACTCTGGCAGCACAAGGAGGATCCTGTCGTGGAATTTCTTCTAATCATGTGCTATTCCGGGTACCGAATAAAAGCGTATGAAACCATTGAAGTGAATCTGGAACAAAAATATTTCCGGGGCGGAGTCAAAACCAATGCCGGGAAAGATCGTATTGTCCCGATACACTCTGGAATCTATGCTTTAGTAAAGCACTGTATAAAAAAGCAGGGTACAATTCTGGATATAACGCCAAACACATTTCGGAACAGGATGTATGAGACTTTGGAGCGGATCGGGATGCAGAGACATACTCCCCATGATGCCAGACACACATTTTCCATGCTCTGTGAGAAATATCAGGTGAATGAAAATGATCGGAAACGTATGCTTGGACATGCTTTCCAAGATATTACAAACAAGGTCTATGGGCACAGGACAGTTGAGGAGCTTCGAAAAGAGATTGAAAAGATTAAAATCCCTGTGAAAAACAGTACATAATTTCGTTTACGTTAGCGACACGTTAGTGACAAAATTGTCCAAAAACCCCGTAAATACGGGGTTTTAATATTTTTATCTTATGAAATTATTAAAATCGGTTAGCATCGGCTTTAGGGTGGAAAAGAAACCTCCCCCTTTCCCCCCGGCAACCAGAAAATTCGCCCCGATTCTTGAAATCGACGCCCCGATATTTGAGATAGCCGCGGTAAATGAAGATTCCCCCATGATCTTCGCCGCACCGCCGATATTCTTCTCTATGGCATCCAGAAACATCTGGGAAGAAATCTGCCCTTCGGATGCCATTTCTTTCACTTGCGCCGCTGTGATTCCTGCGGCTTCCGCCAACCACTGATATATAGGGAGCCCTCTGGCTGCCAGTTGGTTCAAGTCATCCGTATATGCAATCTGCGAGGTCTGGACCTTATTTATGATGGATCCCATATCCGCCATAGACGCCCCGGCGATCGCGGCCGCATCCGCTGTCAGAGACAGATACCTGGTCAGCTCCTTCCCTGGCTGGATCCCAGCTGCAACCGCACTTGCCGCAGTTGTAGCAGCCGCATCCATTCCGTAAGAAGTACCCTTTACTGATTCCATAGCGGAGTTCATGATTTCTGTAACACTTTCCGCATCGTGCCCGAGACCTTTCAGCTTTGCTTTTGCGTCATCAATACCGGTCAGTCGGTTAAATCCTTTTACCAGTGTCAATCCGGTCAGCGCGCTTGTGGCTGTGATGGCCGGTTTCGTTATGCGTGAAGTAAGTTTATCCCCTACGTCTGTAAAAGTGTTTGCCAATGCTATCTAGCTTTTTTGTGATGTTCTGGACTTTGTTCTGGAAGGAATCCAAAGTCTTCTGTGCTGTCGAAAATGCCTTTTCAAAGCCGGTAGAATCGCCTGTAATCTTTGCACTCAATGTATAATCAGCCATTTTTAAGGCCTCCTTATCGGCGGAAGGTTGTTCGCCTTATAGATTGCATCCACCCATCCGGTTCCTTCCGTTTTTTCTACATCCCGAATAATTTTCAGGTTGTCGCGGATCACTTCCATATCCGCTTTTTTCACTTTCTTTTTGTTCCACAGCTTCAATCCCTTTTTCCTCTTCGGACGGTTTGCATTGAAATAAGCTGTAAAATCAGCATTGTACATGTTATAGCTGTCTGCCACCATCTTGCTTTCCCAGGCTTTCCGGATAAACGCAATCTCTCTCGGCGTCAGCGCGTCATAATCTGATCTGGAATATCCGAAATTGACAACAAAAAAAGCGAAGTCGATATCCTTTTGATACGGCTCCGCTATTTCCATATACTCCTGATCCGCTTCATCGCTGCTAAAGTATTCAAACTCGATCAGCCTTCTCGGAAGAAAAAAGGGCAGTCCCTTTCCAACGCCTCCAGGACAATCGCACACACATCCGGGTAGCCGTTGGATTCGATCAGGCTCTCCGCTATTTCCATCCCTTTCTTGGGATTCAGGAAAACATCCGCCCCATCCTCTTTGATCCCATATGCGACATAAGTTTTCAAGGATGCCAGACTGAGCAGCCCACGTGTACGCTGTAAGTCCGCCAGCGTCGGCATATTTGTTACTCCCTCAATCAGTTCAATCCGTTTCATGTTGTATTTCAAAACATAATTCTTTCCACCATAAGTAATCATAAATGATCCCTGCCTCCTATTCCTGAATTGTCACTGTTGCAATACCGGCTTTTCTCGCTTTCCCCTCCGAAGTACACTCCACGATCAGAAGCCTTTCTCCTGACGCCGCTGCCAGCTCTGCTTCTCCGTCCCAGGTGTCCATACTCGTACAGTCATCATCATAAGACGGATATACAACGGCTGATCCCTTTGAATACCGGTAAGTGTTTCCGGCTTTCCTGGCCGGATTCACATATACCGCCGTATTTCCCGCGGAGTTCCCGGCAACAGAAACTACGGTCAACACAGCGAGCACAGCATTCCCCGGCAGAGTATCTAACGCAGGTTTATTCGTAAGGAGATCCAGGAGAGCCCCCATGCCTTCCAGGGATAGGCTGTACGTCATGGCATCATCATAGGGAGCTTCCAGCGGATAGTCTGTGATGACTGCAAGGCCGCCGAACATCCCTCTTTTCCGTTTTCCATCAATCACCTTGATGCATACAGGCTCCGAATTTTCAAATGATTCCGACAAAATACTGTGTGCCTCGTCCCCAGGAACGTAAAGGCCGTCATTATCAATGCTCCACTCTTTCATACCCGCAATCTTTGATTTCCAACCGCCAGCCGTATCCTTGCTGGTGATCTCGATGGAATCCGCGGAACGGTTGATCGTCAGCCCCTTCTGTCCCCCAATGGCGATCAGCTTGCTCCCATCCGCATTATAGACGGCAAGCAGAATGTCCTTCCCGGCCAGTGCTTTCGCAGCAGAACTTGAAAAATCGCAGTAAGCGCCGCCGTCAAATGCGTTATCTGCAAAAAGCTGTAATAAAAATCTATTGAATCTCATAACATCATCTCCTCCTTAAATTTTACATTTGAATCCATAGCAGATCATAAATTCATAAGCCAGAACCGCATGTTTTTGATTGGTCTCGTCTGTTTTGATCGTCTGCACTCCGTTATTGGTCTGCATGATCAGATCAAATCCTTCGGGAAGCTCAATGTCCTCCGTCAGCGCCTCTTCCAGCTCCTGTATCAGACTGTAAATCCTTACAGAAGATTCGCCCGGTTCCGCAACCGCATGGATCCAGACTGTAAAGACATCCCGCCACATGGTCTTGGAATGGGCTGGACGTTTTCCAATGATCTCCGCAAAATAAAAAGGACTTGGCGCATTTTTCGTTACGGCGTCATAGCACTTCGTCCCTGTATGATCCTCTATTTTCTTCTGGATGGCAGATATCAGATCCGTCAGTCCTATCTGTTTATACATAACTTACCCTTTCTTTATCGCATTTTTCAAATCCTGATAATAGATGAATGCCTGTGAATCCACGTTTGCTTTCAGGAAGTGCTTGCCGGAAACCCAGCCCCCGTCAATTGTACGGTGTCCGTATTCCACATGGGGCGCATAATCCACCGTATAGCCCATCTCGTCCCCGTAGATACCGGAAGATTTCCGCAGTTCTCCTGTATCAATGGGCGTCCCGCCGTTTCTCGCAGCATTGAGTAATTCCGTGACATTCTTCTTGACGACCGCGTTAAAACGTACTTCATTCATGGATTGAAGCGCCCTTGCCAGGCGATCTATATCAACTTTGTTTAATTCTATTTTTACCAGGCCCATATCATCATCCCTTATAAATCCTCACCTGAATCGCTGTGTACCTTGGACTCAGGTCCATGACCTTCGTGATTTCCTGTACACGGCCGTCAATTTCTGCTTTCTGGCACTCCGGAAACATAGAAAAAGGAATCGGGGTCAGAAACCGCTGTTCGTTCCGGGTCACCTCCCGGCCTTCCAGGGCAATCTGTTCATCCGTCCAGGGTGTGACACGGGCAGTTGTCTCCTTCACTGCTGTATAATCATACTGCGGGTTATGGAGCTCGTCTTCCCCGGTCTGCTTTTTTGCCAGAAGCCTGCATGTCTTCCAGATCACAGAAACCTCACCACCTTGCCAGAGCCTCCCACATTCGCCTGCTGTGTTTTCCAGTCTCCGATCTCCTGAGCATATTCGGAAAGCACATCATCTACAAAGGTCGTACTGATATTCGCCGCCCCTTCGCTTGATATTCCCTCATAATAGGTACGGCGGTACATTTTCACCACAGCATCTACGCAGATCGACTCAAACAGATTCGGCAGCGCCCCAACACCCAGCCGCAGGCAAAGCCGGTCAGATATGGTACTGATATACTCCTCCAGAACTTCATCCTTTAGCATTGCGTCCGGAATCCGTTTTTTCACTCTTTCCAGCATTTCCATAAGCTGTACCTCACTTTTGTAAGAATTTAGTCCTGCTTTTTTCTGGAAGTACGTTTCTTTGCAGGCTGCTCCACATATTCGATTAATGGGACGCCTTGCCTGTTCTCCTTTCCGGAAAGCTCTTTGATACGTTCCTCCGTAACATCCACCCCATCACGTGGGAAGGCTTCTCCAACGTGATAAGGGTGGTCTCCATCCTGCAGATCCGTAAAGAATTTCACCACCCTGTACATCCTTCTCCTCCTATGCTCCTGTACCGTTTCCGATCGTACCGATAAATACACCGTCCTCAAACTCGGGGAAAAACTTCACGCAGGACATCAGAAGGGTATCCACGCTTGCATCCCTGGAATTGATAGAATGGGTCATTCCGACCAGCCCCGTGGAATCCGCCATCAGCGCAAATGTCTGCGCCACATCACCGGACATCGGCACATATGCCCCACGCATATTTTCCTGGATCAATCTCTGACGTTCCGTCCGATCCTTCACTGCCAGGATCTGCTCTTTCGTAAGTTTTGACGCCCCGCCTGCTTTGGGAGGCTCCCCCTTCAGCGCATCCTTAACGGCCTTGTTGACCGCCTCTTGGAAAAGGCTGATAAACTCTTCCACTGATTTTTTTGTCTGATCCGCATCCTCGGAGATCAGAACCCCCAGCAGGTTATCGCCGATGCTGATGTTCTTCTCCCGGAGCATTGCCCTGGCAGATTTTGACATTTCCGCAATGGCTTCCTTGCGCATCAGCTCCTGTACCTGCTCCTGGAGCTTCTTGTTTTCATGCTCCGCACGCTCCTGAGCATTCATCTCCGCGAGCCGGGTAGCTTCCGCCATCTCCTTTTCATGTTTCTCCATCATTTTTGCAAACTTCTGGTTGAACATCCGGTCAAAATCCTCATCCGAGTATTTTGCAGTAGATTTCGGAGCCGGCGGCTCTGGATCCTCTTTTCCCTTCTGGTCCTTACTTCCCTCCTGGCCCTTTGGGATCTCTCCATCCTGGCCGTTTGCCGGATCTTCCGCAAATAACTGCAGTAGTCTAAAATCCTTGTTCTTCATATCCTGCCTCCATCGTTTTTCGTGTTCCTTGTTGCATTGTTTCCCGTAGCTTTTCAGGGATCCACGCCTGCCCTTTTTGATCCCGTAGAGTTTTACGACTTCCACGCCTGGTCATGTAATCCGCACATAGTCCGGAAATTCTTCCGCAATCATACAGATACCAATAAAAAAGGAATCTATCAGAAGTCTTCCTTTTTCTGATAAATCCCCATATTGGATCGATGCCATACCGCTCCCGATATCCGTTTCTATTCGGTCATCCGTTAATCCTTCCATTGATCTGATCAGTTCCTGCGTAAGCGCCGTCACTCCGGCACAGACAATGTCAGAACCTGTCGGAGCATAGCCCGCATGGCCGCTTATCATGATTCCATCCTTCCGGAGACCCACCTCAATCAAAACACATCACTCCCTTCCAAAAATTCAGCAACCTTTTTAATGTCTATAGCTCCTGTGCATTAACCTTCTGAACCTTATCCGCACCGGCCATCCGGATGAGCGGGAAGATAAACTCCTTCTCATAGAACCGGCACGGCGGGCACCATGGGGAATGGAAAAAAAGTAGTTTTCTCATGTGTGAACCTCCAAATTCGCATAAGAAAACCACCGGCCTGAATGACTGGTGGTTTATTTCATCAAATATAATTCTATAAGATAAAAGAACCAGAACTCTTTGGCAGGCGTACGCTTCTCCTGCATCTCTCGGGTTTCCCCTGTCAGTACCATCGGCGTGTGGACCGTACGAAATCTTCCACCTCAAAAAGTCCTTCCCTCTACGTAAAACGATAACAGAGAAACTTTGGCCGGAGCGTCACTCCCGGCATCTCTTTTGCCCATTGCCGAAGCATGTGGCGCATGACGACGCACTTTTCACCTCAAAGTCTCTCTGTTTATCTGTACGACTATTGTACCTTTTTTATTCACGCTTGTAAAGTATTTTCTTATTTTTCAAAGACTTCCTCCAAGTTGTATCTCCGATATACCAAAATGTCATAATCGAATTCTTGTACTCTGCCGGATCACTTTCCACCTTTAAGCGTAAAACCAATTTGAATTTTTCACCTTGCTCTTCAATTTCTTTCAAAATTACGGCTGTATTCGACTTGTTCGCTTCAATAATATAATCTGGATTCTCTATAATTTCCGGTATGTAACTATAAAATCGTTCGTAGTCATTCGGATGTCTTTTCCTGATATGCTGAATACGCTCATCCGTTATAATAACTTCATCTGTTATGATGTCTTCTGTTATGCATTTATAAATATTTTTATCAATCTTACCTACTATATGCACATCCGCTTTTTCCTTATCGTTTGTTTCACCAAGTATAGCATTTTCCCCTCCATCATTCAACCCTTTTGCAATTTTTCCGGCCTGCACATTCCCGTGTCTCTGCTCATAATCCTCCATCCACTTATCCCAGTCTTCTACCTCGATCGTAAACGTGCAT
>ERZ778510.1810-NODE-1810-length-12688-cov-11.308003_pt1 | contig 12688 bp, 9 predicted proteins | sample MGYA00510348_ERZ778510 | MGnify/ENA primary metagenome ERZ778510 (study PRJEB29527, sample SAMN07138969) | mouse gut metagenome | material: feces | host: mouse | place: China:Nanjing | collected 2016-01-25 ... | reverse complement strand
GCGTATCGGAACGATATGCGGCTCGGAAAATTCCCTAATATGCTAAGGAATTTCCGGATGGCGTAATTTCCGTGCCGCCACTGCACGGATGGTACTGCACTGCCATAGCAGTGGTACACCGGTATAACCATTGCAATGACTGCAATGGATTTTGCAACGAAAAAAGGATGTTTCACGGGATTTCAGTTTTTGATTTTACCCTTGGCACAATTGGCATTCTGGCACAGACGGTGCGCGTCGGCAACTCCGTCAGAAATGCCAGAGTGCCAAGAATGCCAAGGGGTGAATGTTTATAACTTGGTGTAGTTTCCGTAAGTGTTACGGGTGAAAAGCACGCCTTTCCTGTCCTTCAGGAACCGCTTGAAGCTGCGCTCCGGCATACCGCATTTTCCGGCTATCGCCACACCTTCGGCAGTGGTGAAACTGTCGGGCAACTCCGAGAGAACGGCGAGCTGCAACTCGGTCAATGCGTCCTCGCTGATGATGCCCTGCACCTTCGATGCGGTCGAGCGGAAATACTCGGCAAGACGTATCGACCTCTCCACCGTACCCACATCAATCAGTTTCTTCTCACCGCCACACGCCCAGTCGGCGAGAGCGAGCAAAAGAGAAAATCTGATAGCGTAGATTTCGAGTTTGCTTGCTATGGAGGTCAGGGTGTCGCTTCCGTCGGCGTTGCAACGGTCGGTCTGCTCGTTCTGCCACTGATAGAGGCGGTCGAGCGCGTCCGGCGAGAAAGGAACATCATCGGGGATTATCTCTCCGCTACTGTCAACCGTCGGCACTATCCCGATAAGCCTTGACAGGATTTCACGCCATGCGGCCGCGATGTCGAATGACGGCAGTCGGCGGGTGCGGTCCCATTTCGGCTTTGTCTGATCGGCGGGGAACACATAGAGTATGCGCTCCATGAAACCGTTGGCGTTGCGGTTGTCCGCCGCAAGATCGGTAAGCACCTTCGGCTGTATCGTCCCGATGACGCAAAGGAACGGGTTGCGGATAAACACACCGCTCTGACTGCTCTTGCGGTCGGACATGGCAACCTTGTGGTTGAACACCGACATCCAGAACTCCGATTCTGAGCCGTTGCTGTAGCGGTTGAAGTTCTTGACCCACCCGGCAAGCTCGTCATACATCAGGATCAGTCCACGGCGGTTTTCCGACAATATGCGGTGAACCGCTTCGTTGGTCACATCCTGCATCATGAAGCGGATGCGGCGTGGCTCGATGGGATTGAGGTCATGACCATTTGCCACACGCTCCTTTGGTGGCAGCTCCATAGCGGCATTGTAGCGTTTCAACGCCTCTGCGAACTGTGCCGCTTTCTCCGCGTCGTGGTCGATGAGCGGTTGCATGACATAACTCAGCGGATGGCTCTTGCACACTCCGGGACATCCGACAAGGGCAACGAAAAGAATAGCATATTCTTTCCATCCTGCCATAGCCTCGGCGTGATGGGTGTTGCCTATTACCGCCGCCATTGCCGAAAGCATCGCTCCAGCCATGTAGTCAACAGGGAAACCGAGAGTGGCGTTAGCTTCTCTGATGATTTCCTGTAATCCTGACGGCAGGACATCAATCGGGAACTGATTGGTTTTCTTGCTGTTGTCTGTGTCTGCAATCAAGCACTCGGAGGTTGACGGAGGTACAGACTGACTGTTCAGTCGGTTAGGAGCATGATTTGTCACTTCCTCATTTTCGTGACAAGTCACTTGTGTATCTGTGATTGCAGGTGTATCACTGACATCATTGTTTTTCTTTTTGACGGAGGTTTTCTTCTCATTGCCTTTTGGCTTTGAGGCTGTCTTTACTGATGATTCGGTTTCTTTTTTCATCGGCTACCTCCTTTCTTCTTCGATCTGTCTTCCGCATTCAGCACGCCTACGGCTCTGCCGTTGACAAGTCTGCTTTCAGCCCAGCTCAGCAACTCTGATTCCTTGAAGTGAAGCTTGTTGTTGAATTTCCAGTGCGGTATGGTTCCGTTGCTCGTTTCCTTGTAGAGCTGCCCGATTTTCATGGGATAGCCGTTTTCGTTCAGGAACTCGAGTGCTTCGGTCACTTTCAGCCCATCGGGGTCACGCTTTTTTGATTTTGCGGAAGCGTTGGCGAGTGTCGCCAGCACTCCCGATTCAGCAAGGCAGTCCTTGACCGCGTCTTTCAGGAGGCGCTTCAGAACCTCGATGAAAGGAAGATTCAGGTAATCTGTAATTGTGTTCATTTGGATAGGGGGATTAGTGGTTTGGGGATTTGTTTTTTTCTCACGCATCAGTTTTCGGATGATAAGTGATATGCCGTATGTTCAACATACTCTTGGTGGGTGTCGTCAGGTCATAGTGATAGCGTCTGTCAGCCCGATGACTACACCCGGAGGATTAAAGGCTGGCGGACACTGCAAAATTAATACAGGACTTGCGTCCTTCTGAGGTGCGTAAAGGCGAATATCATTGAAATGTCTACGGGCTATATGTTTTGGTTGCCCTTCCGGACGGGCAATAAAAAAGCGGGGCCGCGCCGATATGTCTTTCCTGACATGCCTTTGGCGAGGTCTCGTTATTATGTTTTCAGTCCTTTCCTGATATGTCTCCGATTAATGAATAATCGCCCTTGTCGCAAGGGGTGTGGCAGGGATGCGTCAACCGTCACCGCCCTGCCGGGTCGGAGCTTCGCGTTGCCGCGTGGGGTCAGGGCTACTGCCACCTAACCGCTTTGATATTTTTCCAACAAAAGAAAAAACGGAATTGTTCAGCGATGTCCGGTTTATTCCGGCGATTGCCGATGTGTGTCTTTCTTTCCTGACGGATATGATTCCGTCGCGGCGGCGAAATTACGAAACGGTTTCGATATATGCAAGTTTTTTGAGCCTCCAGGAGTCAATCTGCGTAATGAAGCCGTTTTTGAGAGCCGGTATCCTACTCATTTCAGCAATTTTCTGTCGTTCTCTCCACTTTCGAGAATACTCATCTGATGGATGGCAATCTGATTCAGTTTTACCAATCGTTCTGATTGTGGCATTCCCTGCTCGATGAATACCGCATTAAGGTTCTCCATATTGGAGAGGCATATCAACTCGTTGATTGAGGCGTAATCCCGAATATTCCCTTTGAGGTCAGGATTGGCATCGCGCCATTGCTTGGCCGTCATGCCGAACATCGCCACATTCAGCACGTCCGCCTCGTTTGCATAGATAATGCTCGCCTGAGCCTTGGTAATCTCAGCAGGAATAAGATTGTGCTTTATTGCATCTGTGTGGATTCGATAATTTATTTTTGACAGCTCGCGTTTGGCTGACCAGCCGATAAGACGCTGTTCTTCTTCTTTGAGCCGTTGAAATTCTTTTACAAGATATAGTTCAAACTCAACAGAAACCCAACTTGCGAACTTAAATGCTATATCCCGCTGCGCATATGTTCCTCCGTCTCTGCCTAATTTATTGATGATGCCCATTGCCCCGGTAAGTTCAACCCAACGGGTTGGACTCATCGTAAATGAATTTGACCCTGCCTCTCTCAAAATGGGGTCGAATTCGACCCCTTTAAAGTCCGGATTGTTCAACGACTCCCATAAACCAAGATATTCAAGAGTATTCTTTACCCTCATCCAATTCTTTACCACATCTTTTGGCTCGGCAGGATTCTTCTGACGAGCGATGTCGGTAATGCAGATATAATCTATGCCATTTTTGGCAAGAGTCCTGATTGTGGTATCTTTTACAACTAATTTAGCCATTCGGTTTATGGTAGCCGGGGGCGATTGTAATTTTTGTCTCAGCCACTCTGCAAAGATAATCATTTTCATCGGATTGGGCAACACTGAGAAAAAAGGACACCGGGTATCCCTCCCGATGTCCAACCACTAATCCGCGTCAGGATGAAACAATTACATGATGACTGCGAATCTAATGCAAAGATAATGTTTTCCAGCCGAATGCACAACTCTATAACAAGCGAAAGCGCCAAAGTGACAAAAATGCCAATGGCAATTATGCCGTTCCCGTGTCAAACGCGACTTTGCCGAGTTTGTTTATGGCTTTCTGCTTACGCTGGTCGATCACATGCAGATATTTCTCCGTCATCTTTATGCTGGCGTGTCCGAGAAGCGAGGATACTGTCTTTATGTCGGTTCCGGCATTCAGAAGATTTACGGCGAAACTGTGCCGGGCGCAGTGCCATGTGATGCTCTTCTTTATTCCTGCGTTCTTCACCCATCGGGCGAGATGCTTTCTCGCCGTACCCTTGTGGGGCAGGTCGAATATTCTCTCTCTCGGGTTATCATCATCCTTAGGCTGTCCAATCAGCTTTATAAGCTCGTCGTTGAGCGGCGTCACGACAGCGGCGTGTGCGCTGCGTCCCGCGCTTTTCTTCTGGTTGAACCTCATCACCATGCTCTCGTAATCGACATTGGCGAATGTCAGTTCCGACACGTCGCAGTACCGCAGTCCGGTGAAACAGCAGAAGATAAATGCCCGCTGCACCTCTCGGTGTTCGCCGTCATATCGGAACGCCGCGAGGGTGTTTATCTCTTTCGGTGTGAGAATCTCCTTCAGCATAATGTTTGTGTCGTACACTATGCGGATTCCACGGCATGGATTCTTTTTTATCAGTTCTTCATCAACCGCATCGGCAAGCACCTTCTTGAACCAGTGGTAATTCTTTCGCGGCCCCTCTCCGGTGCATTTCTTCCGAAGATAATTGGTGAATCCGAGAACCATGTCCGGAGTGACGGCATCCATCGGCAGGACATCCTTGTATTTTGAGAACTGTGGAGTTAGTTCAAGATACTCGATGAAGCGTGTCAGAGAATATTTGTAAGACCTGCGGACAGGCAGTGTGAACGCCTCGTTGTCTCTGTGTTGTCGGAAGTACCTGAGGAAATTACTCTCCTTTTCCCTTTTCAGGCGGTAACCCTTTCGGTCTTCAAGCATCTCCTGTTCTTTCTCGAACCGTATCTTCTCGGCGAGGGCGATGGTGTTCTTGTTCTGCTGCCGTTCCTGAGCCGAGCGGGGATGAACCCACACATACAGATTCAGAGCCTCCTTCTTGCGCAGGTGCTGCACCTTGTATTTAAGTTTTCCTTTCATCGCCCCGGATTCATATACGACATGGTTGCCGTCATCATCATAGACGGGCGATTCGCTCCGGCCGAGATAATACTCCAGCCAGAGGCTCGCGCGTCCGTCTGACATCTCCCTTTGGATGAGCTTGGGATTTTGTTTCTGTTTATTTGGCAGTCTGCCCATAATGAATTAATTTTGTGTTTGTGGAGCAAAGGTAATAACGGGTTGTGAGACACGAAAATCGCCCACAACATCTATTAACAATCGAAATGGGCAAATGGTGTACTTATGGTGTACTAAATGCGAAAAATGATACAATCAGAAGAAACTGAACAGAAAGCCTTATTTATCTAATATGCTGATATTCACCGATAATAGTTATAACGGATTATATCGGTTTTCCCTATGAAAAAACATACCTTTCTCTATGACAGCTATGTGATTGCGGAAGACATCGAAATATCGGAAGACATGACTTACGTGTTCACACAGTCGGATGCCAAAAACAAGTTGAGCTGCAAGTTTTTCTATCCCGACGGCAGTCAGATTCCGTACGACAATCTTAAAGATGAAACCGGCGAACTCAGCATGATGTACTACCGGGAACTGAAACGCAAGGACGGAAGCTATCCTCTGGTACGGATGATGATTAATATCTGCTATGAAGAGTTTTTTGTCAACAATCTTTCCGACAAATGGACTTTATCGGTAAATAATGTGGCAGCCGATTCAAAGGCCACATACATCAATTTCATTACATCGGATGGTCCTTTTGATGACTCACGATGCATGTACAACGGAGCTGAACTATACAATGAGCCTGTTCATATGAGGTTCGCCGGCAATCTTGCCGGCCAGAAAGATGATGCCAGTGTCGGGGGGATAACGGCGCAGACAGTATGGAACGGCACACCTACCATGACTATGCCTGTATCGGCATATTCATTCGACATGAAAGCCGAAAGCAGGAACCTTCCCGTGTATATCAACGCTCCGGTTCTCAAGGAACAGAGCAGCCCGGATGACGGATGGAATTTTGTATTTGCAGGCATAGGCGGTTACTCGTATACCGACAATGAGTGGACAGATTCTGAAGGTAACATCCAATACGACCGGCAGTACAGCACAATGACTTCGCCATGGATATATACCGATACCGATGGGCACATGTGGTGCATACCTCCGGCATATACACGAAGCGACGAAAATGACTATGAACTCTTCTTCCCCGCGGATTATCCTCTATGCCTTGAATACAGGGAAGATATGGAGTTTTATAACGAGGCTCCGCTTGTAGGTTTCTCATATAGCCTTTCCTATGATGAATGGCAGGATAAAAATCTAATCTATTTCGATACTTCGTGTCTGTTTCCGTGTCTGGGCAATCTGTTGTTGCCTGCTAAAATAACTGTCAGATTCAATGGAGAAACGATAGCAGAGGGAGCCGACAGCTTCGATTTTATAGCGTGGACATCTAATGATAATGCAGTCTCCGGACTTTACGACATATATGTGGAAATGCCATATTCCGACAGCTATTCTTCCAGCCTCCGGGTCATGATCGACAATACTTCATTGGATAACGTGTATTCACAGGTCTACAGATGGCAACTCAGGGATGCTTCGGGCAATTTGACGCAAGACGCAACTCGAAATTCCCATATTATTATAGAGCATTCGCCTGGAACCACTCCGCTGGTTCAGATTTCCGAGCATGAAAAAGATTTGTGGACGCCGCTGGAATACAACCGGTACATCAATGATGGATATGGCAAAGTTTCAGTGCCTCATGACAAGCTTGATGCCGACAAATGGTATGACCTTAGATTCATATGCAAGGATTCGGCGGGAAATGATGTGGTGCAGACCGTGGCTCATGCCTTCCATAAAGGGCAGACCGGTGGAATAACCACTATCCGCGATACGGATACGCTTTCTCTGACCTCAATCCACTTGCTGCCACCTGACTGCAAAATATATAATCTGTCAGGTATGGAGATATCGCGCGATTCTCTCCGTTCCGGATTATACATAATCAATAACAGAGGTAAAGTCGCTAAGGTGATGATCACCGACTGAATGGAATAACAGATTTAATATTCACAGTAGTATGTCAGCTGATTTATCCGGTAGTTAAAAATCAATAAAATGCACGTTCTTTGGCGGATAATCCATATATTTGCAGGCTACAATCATCGATTATGGCGCGAAAAACGGGGCTGACCGGTTTTGACAGCGTGTAGAAGCGGTGGGTAAGCGTGCAGAGCTTTGAAGTCTATGCTCTTTAATATCAGGCTTTCAGCAATTCTAAATGGCGAAAATAACTACGCTCTTGCTGCTTGATTGAAGTACAGTAGATCAGCTTAATCGCCGCAACAGTTGCAGCGACAAGACATCGCCCGATTGTCCTTTTTCCGAGACTAATCGACAAGGCGGTGCAGGAATATCGGAAATAGGCTTCCGGAAGCCTCGGGAGGAAGCCGAAATCTTAGAGGATAAGGCTGCGTTTGGTAGTTTCAGGCCTGGCGCAGCTCGAAAATCAACTTGAAACTACGCACGTAGAAAGCTCATTGATTCCGCGTTTGGACGAGGGTTCGAATCCCTCCAGCTCCACTTGAAACATTTTTTCGGACACAAAAAACCTCAGACTGCCACGCAGTTCTGAGGTTTTCTGTGTCCGGTTTGTCTGGTCAAGACTTTAATCCGGCAGGAATAAAATGATTTCAGATATGCGGAGTGGCCTTACTTATTCCCGGCGGGCGTTTCTGGTTTTTCTGTTGATTTGGCGTATGTCAGGAATGCCTGGGCGTGGTCCGGGGTTGTGTCGGCGTTTTCAGTGGCGAATTCTTCGGCAGCCCTCAAGCGGAGATCGGCCGCACCGGGGGTCTTGTCCCAGCTGAAAGGCACGAAGTTGTTGCCCATGGAGTCCCACGACGGTTTCCTGAACTTCAGTATTATAAATGGAAGCACAACGAACACAAGGGTGCCGGCAATCAGTACGGTGAACCATACCGCATCGGATCCCATATTCACCTGACTCGGGGGGAAGAAGCTGAATATGAACGCCACAAGCGAACCCACGAATCCCACACCTGCTATGAGCCACATCACACCGTTGCCGCGCTTGCCGAGCCTGTATGGCCGAGGTGCGCCCTTCATTTTGTAGCGCAGGCGCAAGGCCGCGGCGAACATGAGCAGATAGGCTATCAGGTAGAGTATGCAGGTAAGCTGCGAGAGTATCTGGTAAAAGCTCTGCACCGAGGGCATAAGCACCATGAGGAACGCAAGGACTGTGACTATAGCGCCCTGCACATAGAGTATGTTTTTCTGCACACCGTTCTTGTTGGTCCGCTGGAAGAACTTCGGCAAATAGCCTGCCTGACCCACAGCGAACACACCTTTGGAAGGTCCCGCAACCCATGTGAGCACGCCGGCGAGCACACCGAATGCCAGAGCAATGGCGATAACAGGTGAGAGCCATTTTATGTGAAGCCCGGTGAAATAGTTGTCGAAGCCCACAAGCAGACTCTGCACAAGGTTGATATCCTTGGCCGGAATGATTACGCCCAGGGCATAGGTGCCCAGAATGAAGATGGCAACCGTGGCGAGGGCGCCGATAATCACTGCCTTGGGGTAGTTGACTGTCGGGTTCTTGATTTCCCTTACGTGCACGCCGCTCATTTCCATGCCGGCATAGAACAAGAAAATGGATACCGCCAGAACAACATTATCGAAGTTTGAAAAGTCGGGAATGAAGTTGCCGTGCCAGTCCATCTGCGACTGGCCTCCGGAGGCGAGATATATCACAGCGCACACCACCAGCAGTCCGGCGGGCATGATTGTGCCCACAAGACCGCCTATCTTGGACACCTTTCCGACCCAGCCCATGCCCTTGAGTGATATCAGCGTAGCGAGCCAGTAGATGGCCAGCACCACTACGATGGTGTAGTACTTGTTGGCTGCAAGATGCATGTCGAACACATGGTCCATGCCTATGAAGGCAAGCGACACGGCACCGAACGTCAGCACCGTAGGATACCAGATGGTGCTCTCTATCCACTGCAGCCATATGCCCAGGAATCCGGCCTTGTCGCCGAAGGCCTCGCCTATCCAGCGGAACATACCGCCCTGCTGGTAGGGAAACATGGCCGCGAGTTCGGCGGCCACAAGAGATACAGGTATCAGGAAAACAAGTGCTGCAAGTATATAATAGAATGCGGAGCTTACTCCATATTCGGCTTCCGCTGGCAGTCCTCGCAGCGAGACAACCGCCACGATGTTCATTATTATGAGCGTGAACACCCCCATTTTGGCAGCCTGCCTGACTGTCGCTTTTGTTTGTCCGGGTGAATTTGACATAATGTTAAGTATTTAGAGGTCGTACGTTCGTACGGTTATTTATATATGGCTGCGATAGTATCAGGAAACTACAGAAACCTTGTCGCCGCTGAAGATGCCCAGGTCGAGTTTGCTCATAAGAAGCCTTATGGCGGTCTGCGCCTTTACGGAGTTGCCTGCTCCATCGAGAGGCGGAGCGAAAGCCGCAATGCCGAACAGGCCTGGCATAACGCCCATCACACCGCCGCCCACACCGGTCTTGGCGGGGATTCCGGAGGTATACAGCCAGTCGCCGGTGTGCTGGTAGAAGCCCACCGAGGCCATCATGGTGGTTATCTTTGCAGATATGGCGGGATCGAACACCTGCTTCGCCGTAACGGGATTCAGACCCCTGTTGGCGATGGTGGCACCCATCACCGCCAGCTGTGCCGATGTGATGCCGAGCGAACACTGGCGGGTGTAGAGGTCGAGGCTTATGTCCACGTCATCGTAGATGCGGCCATAGTTTTTCAGCAGCCACGAAATGGCTCGATTGTTGAAGTTGGTGGCCGTTTCGCTCTCATACAGTTCGTCGATAAGCTCGGGTGCCGAGCCGCAAAGAGCAGTTATATTGTCGGTAATCGCTTTCCATTTATCATCCGTGGCGCCCTGCGGAGCTATCATCGAACATGCGGCTATGGCGCCTGCGTTGACAAGAGGTGTCGACGGGTGGTCGTTCTCCAGCAGGATTGCGAATATAGAATTGAACGGCAGGCCTGTGGCATCAGCGCCGATGCGCTCGAGCACACCATCGGGGGTGTGCTGTATCATCGCCAGGATGGCGGTGGGAACCTTCGACACCGATTCGATGCCGAACCTGTATTCAGTGTCGCCGAAATTGAACGAGGTGCCGTCGGTAAGTGTGATACTCAGCCCGAACAGCTCCGGGTCGATATTTGCCAGATAGGGTATGTAGTCGGCATTGGCGCCGCCCTTTACGCCCTTGGCTTCGTTGTAGGCCTCCTGGGCAGCCTTTCGTATATCCGATACTGTAATCGTTCTTTCCATGGTCGGGAGCGTATGGGTAATAGAAATGGTTGAAGGTAATACCGAGACAGGCGGCAGGAAGATTGCCTTGTGTGGTATTCTGTCTGCCGCCTGTTCCGTGTATCAGTATATTGATGGCCTTTTTACATTATGGTCATTTGCCGGTGTGGTTGAACGCCTTGGTGGCCAAAGGTATGTTTTTCTCCATGGCTATGCGCGTGGGTGTGGGGTATTCGAGCGCGTTAAGCTCGGCTACCGCTGCCGTGATGTCGTGGAGAAGTTCGTCGCACATGTCGCGGCTGAAGCCCTGCTTGCAGAGAACACGCATCACAACCATGTCCTGGATGTCTATGGGCATTGCGTATGCGGGCACCATCCATCCGTGCTGGGCGAGCTTGTCCTGCAGGTCGTAGAGTGTCCATTTGGCGCTGTTCTGCACTTCGGGCTTCATAAGCCAGGTAACGATGGGGTTGGGCACCTCTGTGGAATAGGGCACGAATTCGGGCATGGCCGAGAGCTGTGCATGCAGGTATTTCGCAATCTGCATGGAGTTGTACTGCACGTTCCTGTAGCCCTCGAATCCAAGACGGATGAAGTTGTAGTACTGTCCGAGAATCTGAGCGGCCGGACGTGAGTAGTTGAGGCCCACCTGCGTGACTTCGGCGCCGAGGTAGTCCACGGTAAACGACATATCGGCCGGCAGATACTGTTTGTCCTTCCATACCACCCAGCCCAGACCGGGATATACCAGACCGAACTTGTGGCCCGAAGTGCTGATGGAGAGCACCCATTTGAGACGGAAGTCCCATTTCTTGTCGGGATTGATGAAGGGAAGAATGAAGCCGCCGGTTGCCGCGTCGATGTGTATGCACACCTCGTTGCCGGTCTCGGCATTGTATTTGTCGATTGCAGCGTCGAGGGCTTCCACATCGTCGTTAAGGCCTGTCCAGGTCACGCCCTCAATGCCCACCACGCAGATAGTGTTCTCATCGCACATTTTTATGGCCTGGTCGATATCCAGAGTCGTGTGCTCCCGGGTGAGAGGCACCTGCCGCATCTCGATATTCCACAGAGTGGCGAATTTCTCCCACACAACCTGGTAGCCGGCGGAAATAACGAAGTTGGGCTTGTCGTAGGGTTTTCCTGCTTTTTTGCGGCGTTCGATCCAGCGTTTCCACGCGGCGATACCGCCCAGCATACATGCTTCCGACGAGCCTATGGCAAGGGCGCCGGTCTTCCAGCGGTTCTGTTCTGGGGTATTCCACATGTTGGCAACGATGTTGATGCACTTCTGGCACATCACTGCCACACGGGGATACTCGGTCTCGTCGATATAGTTGATGTTGATGGCCTCGTTCATCAGCTTTGTGGCGTACTCGTCCATGTAGGTTGTCACGAAGGTGGCGAGATTCAGCCGGGGCTGAGTCTGGGCGTAGGTCTCGTCTTTCACCATCTGGTACGCTACCTGCGGTGTGGTGGGACCGTCGGGTATTTTCTGTTCCGGAGCGGGATTGAGCATCGCGTCTTGTCCGAATGGAGTGCTGTTGCTGTCTCCTTTACGATAATCAGGGTCAAACATAACTATATGGATTAAATTGTTGGTGACAAATGCGGCTAATGAGAACTAACGCTATTGTGTTCAACAATCCGTGACCCGATGGCGCCACTCTATTAACCCGGATGGGAAGTCCATCCAATTAATGAACACTCCGGAATCGACTTGGTTGGCTCGTATAGTATAAAATATAATAAAAATCATCCCGGATAACTTGCCTTGAAAAGATATCCGGGATTAAAAAAACGCCATCTGATGCGCGTCGCCAAACTTGTCAACCTCTGCACCGGATCCGCACCGGCATACTGCCGAACAAAATCCCTCCGCTAAAGGATTCTTCTTGCCATCATATCAATCTTATCATGATATTTACCCCTGGCATCCTCCGGCAGAAAAGATTCGTCTATGAGTTTGTGCCATTTCGGGAGTGCCTTGGAGAACCTGCCGAAAAGGTTTGTTATAACCTTGTCGTCCATGCCGCTGTCGCGCATCGCTTTCTCAAAATCCACACGTTTTATCCGTTTCTTCTTTCCATTCAAGGTCAGAGCCAGTTCCTCGTCATCCTCAGGCATGGCGAGTGCGGTCGACAGAAGATCATAAGCCGGTGCCAGAATGTAATTATCGACAGGATGGTAAAGAGAGAAATTCTTCAAATGCATGTCGGCATTTCCGGTGAGCCATGAGAACAGCACCACCTCCCAGAAATTCACTACATC
>ERZ778510.1803-NODE-1803-length-12722-cov-4.252941_pt1 | contig 12722 bp, 9 predicted proteins | sample MGYA00510348_ERZ778510 | MGnify/ENA primary metagenome ERZ778510 (study PRJEB29527, sample SAMN07138969) | mouse gut metagenome | material: feces | host: mouse | place: China:Nanjing | collected 2016-01-25 ... | reverse complement strand
TATCGGAACCAACTGTAGAAAACTGGAAATGAAAGAAAGTTTTATCGTTAAAAAAAAAACGGCATTTCCGGAGATTTTATCTATCTTTGCGAGGTTATAATATAGATGAAAGTTATTATAAACGACAGTTTCAAAATGAAAAGAAAAATACTCCTTATTTCTTCGTTGGCGGTGGCGCTGGCACTTGCGGCATTCATTTATTTCAGATTCTATTTCGTGTTCGGCGAAGGTGTCAAAGCCGGCGAACTGAACTTCGTGGTGTACAAAGGCTATCTGTTCAAGACATACGAAGGCAGGGCGATCCAGGCCGGATTCGCCAAAGGGAACAAAGGCACAGCATCCGTAGTGCAGTCATACGAATTCGACTTCTCGATAACCGATGAGGCTGTCGCTGACTCACTTATGCGATGCAGCGGCAAAACGGTCGAGCTGCACTACAAGGAATATCTCGGTGCACTCCCGTGGAGAGGCCAGCAGAAATACATAGTAGACAGGATAATAGCAGTGAACTGATGCTGCACTGTATATGACAACACCAAAATCAATCTGTAAAATGTCCAAATCAATAAAATCAGCAGCTGCGATATTCCTTACCGCAGCTTTTGCTTTCAATATGTCCGCACAGGACACATCAATATTTGAGAATTGCGGGGTGATCGGCATCCATAAGGCCAACGATCCGTCCGGAAAAATCCTCACAATGGAGGAAACAACACTTTCTTTCGAATTGAGTCCGAAATATGAAAGCTATGTCTGGGCCTCCGACGGGAAAGGATACAAGGCCGTCAAGCGCAAAGATCTCCCCAGAAAAGAAAGCGAAGACAGATATACAGTATCTCTGAAGGACAACGGGATATACCTTATCGGCAGAAACGGTGAAACCGTCACCATAGCCGAACCGGAAAACGAGAACATAAGCTACGGGCAGATCGTAAGCCGCAATGAATTCGGAATCGACAAAGGAATCTTCTGGTCTAACTCAAAAGACAGGATCGCATTCTACAGAAAAGACGAAAGTGCAGTGACACGTTTCCCGTTGCTTGACATAAATTCACGCACAGGAACTCTGCGCCAGCTCGTGTATCCTATGGCCGGAATGTCATCCGAGATTCTCAGGCTGTGCGTATATGACATAGAAAAAAAGGATACCGTCCATATAAAGGCTGACGACTTCGGAGCTGACCGCTACCTGACGAACATCAGCTGGTCACCGGACGACAGGCATATCTTCATACAGGTACTCGACAGGAGCCAGAAGCATCTTAAACTGAACATGTATGATGCCGCTACCGGAGAACTGGTCAGGACACTCCTTACGGAGGACAATGAAAAATATGTCGAGCCTCTTGATCCGGTACATTTCATAAAAGGCAGCACTGACAGATTCATCTACAGGACCAACAACAGGGACGGATACCGCAATCTCTATATATGCGACCTGTCCGGCAATGTAAAACGTCTTGCTGAAGTGGACGCTGACGTGGAATACCTTGACAATGACGGTAAATATGTATACTACACCTCTGCCGAGGTTTCACCGATAGAGAACCACCTTTTCAAGATAAACATCAGGAACTGCAAGAAGACACGCCTGACAGAAGCATCAGGATGGCATAAAATATCCCTGAGCCCTGACTGCACGATGTTTATTGACAGGTTCAGCAGTCTCAACACACCGGGCGTCACACAACTTTGTTCCACCACAGACGGCAAAAAGAAAGAGACTCTGCTGACAAGCGAAGACCCTACCCTTGACTATGCATATTCCGAAATACTGCTCGGCAAAATCAGGAGTGCGGACGGAAGATTCGACAACTATTACCGTATGATTCTTCCCAAGGATTTCGATCCCTCAAAAAAATATCCTGCAATAGTATATGTCTACGGAGGTCCTCATTCACAGATGGTGCGCAACACCTGGCTCGGAGAACTCAGAAGATGGGAAATGTATATGGCCCAGAAAGGATATGTGGTATATGTCCAGGACAACAGGGGTACAAGCAACCAGGGTATCGAGTTCGAGCAGGCGATCCACGGACAGTGCGGCCAGGCGGAGATGGCAGACCAGATAGAAGGGGCAAAAATGCTGATGTCGCTCCCTTTCGTCGACAAGGACCGTATCGGAGTGCACGGATGGAGCTATGGAGGTTTTATGACAATATCATTGATAACCAATTATCCTGACATTTTCAAGGTAGCCGTCGCCGGAGGACCTGTAATAGACTGGAAATGGTATGAAGTGATGTACGGGGAACGTTATATGGACAGCCCCCTCACCAATGCTGAAGGTTATGAAAAGGTCAGCCTCATCAACAAGGCAAAAGACCTGAAGGGAAAACTGCTCATCTGCCAGGGTGCCGTGGACCCTGTCGTGGTATGGCAGCACAGCCTGAGCTTCGTGCAGGAGTGCATCAGGAACAATGTCCAGGTGGACTATTTCCCTTATCCTGTCGCCGAACACAATATGGCAGGAAAAGAGCGCGTACACCTCCACGACAAGATAACGGCATATTTTGAAGATTATCTGAAATAGACAAAGCGTTACCGATGAAGTCAATAAGAGAAATATACAGAATAGGAAACGGTCCGTCAAGCAGCCATACCATGGGACCGAAAAAAGCGGCCAGGCTGTATGCGGAACATCATCCTGACTCAAAACAGTTCAATGTCAAACTCTACGGTTCTCTTGCCGCCACCGGCAAAGGCCACCTTACCGACAAGGCGATCCTTGACATACTCGAACCGATAGGCAGGACTGAGATAGAATGGTATCCAAAAATATTCCTTCCGGCACATCCCAACGCAATGAGCATCGCCACTGTCACTTCTGACGGCAGGACAGAGGATGAATGGACATTCTACAGTGTAGGAGGAGGAGCCATAAAATGCGAGCATCTGTCCTTCAGTGAATCTCCTGATATATATCAGCTGAACACGATGACGGAACTTCTTGAATGGTGCAACAAATACGGCAAAATGTACTGGGAATACGTCGACGAGACTGAAGGCAGTGAGATATGGGACTATCTTGCGGAAGTATGGAAGGTGATGTGTGCAGCCATAGAGCGCGGACTTGACCAGGAAGGTGTCCTTCCGGGGCCTCTTCACCTCAGAAGAAAGGCATCCAACTACTTCATACGCGCCGAGGGCTACAAAGACGTGCTGCGCACAAGAGGACTCATCTTCGCATATTCCCTTGCAGTCAGCGAAGAGAACGCATCCGGAGGTACAATCGTGACCGCTCCTACATGCGGCTCCTGCGGAGTACTCCCGGGAGTGCTGTACCATCTGAAAAAAGTATATGACTACAGCGACAAAAGGATAATCCGATCCCTCGCCACAGCAGGACTTGTCGGCAATGTGGTAAAACACAACGCCTCAATCTCGGGAGCCGAGGTCGGATGCCAGGGAGAGGTCGGAGTGGCATGCGCAATGACCGCCGCCGCTGCCAACCAGCTTATGGGAGGAAGTCCGGCACAGATAGAATATTCCGCAGAAATGGGGCTTGAGCATCACCTCGGTATGACCTGCGACCCGGTATGCGGACTGGTACAGATACCGTGCATAGAGCGCAATGCATACGCAGCCGCAAGAGCACTTGATGCAAACATCTACGCCTCATACACGGACGGACTGCACCGTGTGTCATTTGACCACGTTGTAAAAGTGATGAAAGAGACAGGAAAAGATCTCCCGTCCCTTTACAAGGAGACGGGAGAAGGAGGTCTTGCTAAAGAGTTAGGCGAGCTGTAGATGCTGCAGCCTCGCCGGCGACCTTCGCATAATCTTCCGAAGCATCAGCATAAAGGATACCGCGTGAAGAATTTATAAGAAGCCCACCGTGATCATTCGCGCCGTGGGCTATCACTTCTTCTGCAGAGCCGCCCTGTGCCCCTACGCCCGGGACAAGAAGGAAATTGTCCGGACAGAACGTCCTTATTTCGGCAAGCTTGTCCGCTTTTGTAGCCCCTACGACAAACATCATATTGTCAGGTGTTGAGATGGACATCATCTCTTCCATAACAGCCCGGTACAAAGGTTTCCCGTCTTTTATGGAGAACTGGAACTGTGCGGCGGACGCATTTGATGTGAGAGCCAGTACGATGGCCCATTTGTCCTTGTACCCGAGGAAAGGCGATACGCTGTCCGCACCCATATAAGGTGCAATTGTGACAGCATCAAAATCCATAACCTCAAAGAATGCCTTTGCATACATTTTGGCCGTATTTCCTATGTCTCCCCTCTTGGCGTCCGCGATGAGGAATATCTCCGGATAATTTGTCCTTATATAGTCCACAGTGGCTTCAAGAGCACGCATACCGTCTATGCCATAGCACTCATAGAATGCAAGATTCGGCTTATATGCGACGCAATATGGAGCTGTGGCGTCTATAATGGACTTATTGAATGTGACTATAGAACGTGCACGTCCTTTGAAAAGCTGTCCCAAAAACGCAGCTTCCCCTTTGGTCGCCAAAGACTTTACCGACTCCGGCATCTTGTCGAAATCCACATCGAGTCCTACGCACAGCATAGACTGTTTCGCCTGTATCTGTCTGTATAATTGTTCCCTATTCATATTGTTGTCATTCCAAGAATCAAAAACAGCTTCTAAAACAATTGATAAAAGAGTGCGATGGATTCCATCCCTGCAAAAAGCTGCTTCAGAAGATAGCTTTCGTTAGGGGAATGTATCGTATCACGCTCAAGGCCGAATCCCATCAGCAGCGGATCAATGCCGAGAATCCTCTGAAGGTCAGCAAGAATCGGAATGCTTCCGCCTCCGCGGCTTGGCACAGGCTCGACCCCGTAGACCTCCGTCATAGCCTTGGATGCCGCCTGATATGCCTTGGATGATATAGGAATGAGGAAACCATCCCCTCCGTGGTGAGGGACAACCTCCACTTTAACATAATCCGGGGCAATGGATTTGAAATGTTCTTCAAACAGCCGGGTAATCGTCCTGCTGTCCTGGTCCGGTACAAGTCTCATAGAAATCTTGGCGTGGGCTTCGGAAGGAAGAACCGTCTTTGCGCCCTCTCCTGTATATCCTCCCCATATTCCATTTACATCAAGGCAAGGACGTATTCCTGTCCTTTCCAATGTAGTGTAGCCCTTCTCCCCTTTCACCTCATTTATATCCAGGAATCTCTTGTATTCATCAATATCGAACGGTGCACGTGCCAGCTTGGCGCGGTCTTCCGCAGACAGCTCCACAACATCGTCGTAGAAGCCTTTGACTGTAATGTGCCCGTCTTTGTCTATCAGCGAAGAGATCATATCGCAGAGCACATTGATCGGATTCGCTACAGCACCGCCGTAATGTCCTGAATGAAGATCCTTATTCGGTCCGGTAACTTTCACCTCCACATACGAAAGTCCGCGCATACCGCAATTGATCGAAGGCACAGACTCGGAAATCATAGTGGTATCGGAAACCAGGATTATATCGGCAGCGAGCAGTTCCTTATTCTTTTCAGCCCATTCCGCAAGCGAAGGGCTTCCGATCTCCTCCTCTCCTTCAAGAATGAATTTGACATTATGTCTCAACCTGTTCTCACTGACCATGAACTCAAAAGCCTTTATGTGCATAAAAAGCTGCCCCTTGTCATCGTTGGCACCTCTGGCATAAATGGCCCCGTCACGTATTTCAGGCTCGAAAGGATCTGATTTCCAAAGCTCTATAGGATCTACAGGCTGCACGTCATAATGTCCGTAGACAAGCACTGTCGGCAGGGACGGGTCTATGATCTTCTGTCCGAAAACCACTGGATGGCCTTCTGTAGGATATACGTCCGCTTCATCGGCACCGGCCTCTTTCAGAAGCCGGACAAGACGTTCTGCGCAACGCAGCATATCAGGTCTGTTCGCTTCAGAGGAACTCACCGAAGGAATCCTGAGCAATGAGAACAGTTCTTCAAAGAACCTCTCCTTATTCTTTTCAATATATTGTTTCATATCATCTGTTTTTGTCAAATGCTCCCAAAGATAGTGTTTTGATGTTACAAAGACAAAAATCTGTCGTATCTTTGTGCCGTTATGGCAAGTTATCTACAAATAGAGAATATATCCAAATCATACGGTCCGAAAATACTTTTTGAACATATCGGATTCAACATCAACGAAGGAGACAAAATAGCACTTATCGCCCCTAACGGCACGGGAAAGACTTCCCTTATGCGCATCCTGGCTGGGAAAGACAAGTCGGACTCGGGCGGAAAGATAATGTTCCTCAAGGACATACGTATTTCTTTCCTCGAGCAGGAATATGACTTCGATCCGGAATCCGGCATATTCGACCAGATAATGGCGCACAGCACGGCATTTACCGGCCATCTTGACCAGGAGCATCTGTGGGAATACGAAAGAAGGGTGATACAGCATCTTACAAGCCTCAATCTCCCGGACATGGCCCAGAAGATGAAAGAGCTTTCAGGAGGAGAGGTCAAACGTGTGGCAATCGCGGAAATGCTTGCCACCGAAGCTGATTTCTTCATTATGGACGAGCCTACCAACCATCTTGACATAGATGCGATCGAGTTTCTCGAAGGCTACCTTTCACGTTCAAGGTGCACCCTGCTTATGGTGACGCACGACAGGTATTTCCTCGACAAAGTGTGCAATACGATAATGGAAATGGACCACGGGGCCGTATACACCTACAGAGGCGACTATCAGAACTATCTTGAAAAAAGAGAAGAAAGGATTTCCAACTACAACGCAGAGACTGACAAGGTCCGCAATATACTGCGACGCGAGCTGGAATGGATGAGAAGCACGCCTCAGGCACGTACAGGAAAAGCCAGGTACCGCATCAACGCTTTCTATGACCTGAAGGACAGGGCCGCGCAGACACATACGGAGAAACAGGTCTCCATGGACGAGGTCAAAGGCTCCACAAGACTCGGCACCAAGATCATAAACTGCAAGGACCTGTCGTTCTTCTACGGAGACAAATGCTATCTTGACAAGTTCACCTATAATTTCCAGAGGTATGAGAAGATAGGTATCGTAGGGCGCAACGGAGCAGGGAAAAGCACTTTTATGAATATCATCACCGGGAACTTCACTTCCGATATGGTATGTACGGATCCTGCATCATACGATTTCTCGGGGAAAAGCGGACAGGGGCTGCTCACAGGGTCAATAGAACTTGGTGAGTCCCTGAAAATAGGATACTACCATCAGAGCGGTATCGATTTCAATCCTGATGACACAGTGCTTGATATAGTGAACGACACAAGGCTTCTCGGACGCTTCCTTTTCCCTCACGATATGCTCAACAACAAAGTATCAAAGCTCAGCGGAGGAGAGAAACGCAGACTGTATCTTCTGACAATACTTATGCAGCAGCCCAATCTGCTTGTGCTTGACGAGCCGACCAATGACCTTGACATCGTGACCCTGAATATACTTGAGGAATATCTCAAGGAATTTTCGGGAACCCTGATCATCGTATCGCACGACAGGCATTTCCTTGACAGGCTTGTGGACCATCTGTTCATATTCTGCGGAGAAGGCGTCATAAAGGATTTCGTCGGAAGCTACAGCGAATACCGCGAATATATAAAGGAATACGAAACGGAGCAGAAAGCAAAGGCCAGGGCAGAGGAAAAGAAGCTGAAAGAGGCAGCTGCAAAAAAGACGGTATCCGAAGCACCCGGACCGGATGACGCCACAAAAAAGCGCAAGCTGAGCTATAAGGAGCAAAAGGAACTTGAACAGCTGGAAAAGGACCTCACTGCACTTGCCGGGGAAAAAGCCGAGATAGAGTCCGCTCTGAGCAGCGGAGAACTGCCTTTTGACAAGCTCCAGGCGGCATCAAACCGTATCGCTGAAATCCTTGCCCTCACTGAAGAGAAAGAAATGCGCTGGCTGGAACTTTCCTGCTGAACCGCTAATAAAAAACGCTTCATATTCCGGGCACACATCCGGAATATAAAGCGCAATATCAGACCAATCCTGAGCGTATCAGTACACCCAATTGAAATCGTCTACCCAAAGCTTGTTGGTCGAGCACCCTGTGAGATAATCGCCACGTATGCTTGTAGCACAGGAGATCACAAGAGAATACTTTCCTGATTCAGGTTTAGGTGCATTTTCACTGTACCATACTATAGGAAGTTCAGCATCAGTCATAGAAGTGACATCACCCGATATCAGGAGTTCCCCATAACCGAGAACCGCACCTTCATCAAAAGAAGCAGAAGAAGCCGGGTCCCACATACCTGTAGGTGCTCCAAGACCTGAAGTCACGCCATGCTGTCTTTCCCAGTCCACAATTGCAACAAATACACGTGTAATATCCTGTTTCCCTTTCCACTCATCTTTCTCCGGATCGCTGCTGCCAGGTTTGTCCACAATTCCTACATTTGCCTTATATCTGAAAGACAATGCCTTCGGTCTTGCCGTATAATCATATATCTTACCGAAATTAGCAGTTCCGGTCATACCTGCCATAACAAAATCACCTGTAAACAGGTTTCCCGGAGCGAAAATGAAGTTCAGAACCATTCTCGCAGACAAAGCTGCGACTCCGCTTTCTGCAGAATCTTCCTCACAAAGAGGAGTCTTGAAGCTGCCGTCAGGAGTTTCAAGGAATGAATTGTTGCCGCTGTCCCAAAAAGAATCACCTTCCGCATTCGGATAAGTTATATAAATCGAATTTCCATCAGTATCTTCTCCCATCGCTTTCTTTGACCATCCGGACATATCACCGTTGGGAATGACATCACCGTTTTCTGTAGCGAATTCGGTAGAGGCGACAACCTGGCCACCGTCACGGAGTTCTACCACATACGTATTACCGGCATACACACCTGTCCCTTCTTTTGGAGAATACACATCAAGACCTGCTGCATTCGTCGATTTGACATATTCAGCCGCAATCGTGCATCTGCCGTCTACAGCAGCTATCTCGAGCATTTCTCCACCTTTCCTGCCGAAGAACACAGAAGGAGACTTCACATTTTCCGCAGCAACAAATGAAACAGAAGCAGTATTGTTCCAGAGGTCGATGTCTGAAACAGTAACCGTACTCTTGCCTGTGTAATGGAAAGTGAGGGTTTTCGACAGGCTCTGTCCTTTCATATCGGACACATCCAGCGTAAATTTATGGTCAGAACCGTTCTCCGGATCAAGGCTGAGAATAAGAGGCACAAGAGTCGAGATATTGAAATCGACTTCGGTCTTTCCTGCGAGGTCATCCCCTGTAGGTATGCCCCCCCCGGTAAGATTGTCGAGCATAGATGCGAGCTGGGCATCTCCGATAAGGTCCATATCTGAAGTATGGTCCGAAGTGATACCGGAAATGACCGGAGAAAGAACAGGAGAATCCACCTTCACGACGAAGGTCCTTATTCCTGCTTCTGCTTTAACTCTGATGTTCACATCCATTTCGGATGCGAGTTCCACTGGTTCAAAGGAAGGGTTGGAATCCCATTCCATCTTGGGAGCGGTGGCAGGAGTCTCAGGCTCCACCGCAGGTGTCTTTTCACAAGACACGAAAGCCATAGCGGCCAAAGCCGCCACAGCAAGGTTAAAAATCTTTTTCATCAAAAACTTTAATTAAAACATATTCAATATAAAGACCGTGTGTGTGCGGCACAAGTCCTTATCTGTCCAATCCAAGTTTTTTCTTAGCGTAGTCAAGCGTAAGGTCAAATGTCTTTTTGCGCGATGACGGAGCATCATACATCGCATCTGTCATAATCTGTTCGCAGATTGAGCGCAGTCCACGCGCTCCAAGCTTGTTTTCAAGCGCAGTGTCCACAATCAGTTCAAGTACTCCTTCCCCGATCTGGAGTTTAATGCCGTCAAGTTCAAAAAGCCTTTCATATTGACGGATAATGGCATTCTTAGGTTCTGTAAGAATCCTTATAAGGGCATCCCTGTCGAGGTGGTCAAGATAAGTTATGACAGGAAGCCTTCCTATAATCTCAGGAATAAGCCCGTAGGCTCTCAAATCCTGGGATGACACATACTGCAGAAGATTGTCCTTGTCTATCTTCTGTCTGCCGGCCGCTCCGTAGCCGATTACCTGCGTATTCAGTCTCTGGGCGATTCTGCGTTCAATCCCCTCGAACGCCCCGCCGCATATAAACAATATATTCTTGGTATTTACCTTTACAAACTCCTGCTCCGGATGTTTGCGTCCGCCTTTAGGAGGCACATTCACGATACTTCCTTCAAGAAGCTTCAGCATAGCCTGCTGAACTCCCTCACCTGAGACATCACGTGTAATGGAAGGATTGTCGCTTTTGCGTGCGATCTTGTCAATCTCGTCAATGAACACGATACCTCTCTCGGCAAGGTCGACATCATAGTCCGCCTCCTGGAGAAGTCTTGACAGGATGCTCTCGACATCTTCACCGACATATCCGGCCTCAGTCAGCACAGTGGCATCCACAATAGTGAAAGGCACATTAAGGAGATTTGCTATAGTCTTGGCTATAAGCGTCTTTCCTGTACCTGTCGGACCGACCATAAGGATATTGGACTTCTCGATATCAAGATCGTCCTGCCTGTCCAGATTGTGGTTGATCCTCTTGTAATGATTGTAGACGGCAACGGAAAGAAGTTTCTTTGCCCTGTCCTGACCTATCACATACTGGTCGAGATATTCATGGATCTCCTTCGGTTTGAGCAGTTTGTCAATCTTCCCGTGTCTGGGAGCCTCAGTCATCCCTATTTCACGGATATATTCATTGCATCTCTGCACACATTCGGCACAGATGCAGGAATCTATTCCACGCAGGAGCGGGACTTCCGTCTCGCTCCTGCCGCAGAACATACAATATTCTTCTTTCTTGTTGTTTTTAGCCATCAGATCTGTTTCTTACCTTTACCCAGGATTTCATCAATCATTCCGTATTCCTTCGCTTCAACGGCAGTCATCCAGTGATCCCTGTCACCGTCGGCCACAATCTGCTCCAGAGGCTTTCCGGTATGTTCGGAAATTATCGTATAAAGTTCGTTCTTTATCTTGACAATCTCCCTTGCGGCGATCTCAATGTCAGATGCCTGTCCCTGTGCACCGCCGAGCGGCTGGTGTATCATAACCCTCGAGTGCGGAAGAGCGGACCTTTTGCCGGCAGCACCGGCACAAAGAAGGACTGCTCCCATAGAAGCTGCCATTCCTGTACAGATAGTCGCGACGTCAGGTTCGACAAGCTGCATCGTATCATAAATACCGAGACCTGAAGAAACCGAGCCTCCCGGGGTATTCAGATATATTGAAATGTCGCTTGAATTGTCTGAAGAAGCCAGAAAAAGGAGCTGAGCCTGGATGATATTGGCGACATCGTCATCAATCGGCACACCGAGGAAAATGATCCTGTCCATCATAAGACGGCTGAACACATCCATAGAAGCCACATTCAGCTTCCTCTCCTCGATGATAGTAGGATTGATATAGGCATCGTAGAAAGAACGGTACCTGTGCATAGTCATAGAACTCACTCCGAATTCCGACCTCGCGTATCTGTCAAACTCCCTGCTCATAGACAATTACTTAAGTTCGCGGAATTTCTCCACTGATATCTTCTTGTTCTTGAGAGTGATCTGCTCGCGTACCGCATCCACTGTCTTCTGGTCCTCAACCTGCTCGTAGATCCTGCGGCCGTCCTTCTCCTGTGCGAGGATAGATTTGGCGTACGACTCAAGCTGCTCGTCAGGAACATTGTTGAGACCGTACATAGCGAACTGGTATGCTGCAAGAGCCTTCGCGCTTGCAAGCACGTCAGCCTCCTCTATTTTCACTGAATATTTCTCCATAAGGAAGCTTCTCACCATCTGCCAGCGGAAATCCTCAAGGAAAAGATCAAATTCCTTCTCTATTTCCTCCATTGTGAACTTGCCGTCATTAGCGACGAAGATCCATCTCTTGAGGAACTTCTCAGGAAGAGCGATTCCGGCCTTCTTCACCAGATACTCCTTCACATCCTTGGAGAATCTGAAGTCTGACTCCTGCTTGTATTCAGCAGAAAGACGCTCAGCTATCTTTGCGTCAAATTCCTCTTCGTTCTTGACCGCGCCTTCTCCGAAAATCTTGTCAAATGTCTCCTGGTTGAGTTCAGCAGGCTTGAAAGTCTTGACTGTCTTGACTGTCATCTTGAACATAGGATCAAGTGACGCAAGCTCTTCTTTCTCTACCTTGAGCATTGAAGCACGGTCTGTCTCGTTGGTGAATGCATCGTTTACATTCACATCGATTGAATCACCAGGCTTGAGTCCCACGAATGAAGGTCTTACACCCTCAGCCACGTTGCGAAGGGCCACGTATGTTCCCTCAACCTTAGTCTCGCCCTGCTCGAAGTCCACAATGATGAAATCATCCTCAGCGGCAGCCTCTCCGTCCTCAAGTGAACCGTACTGTTTGAGGAGGTTGGCCTTCATCTCTGATTTTGCCTGCTCTGACGCTGTGATGTTATAATAAAGGACCTCATCTTCTTTTGAAAGTTCGAATGAAACCTCAGGAGTCATCGCGATATCGAACTTGAAAGTGAAATCATTTCCGTCAACCCAGTCAGTCTTAGGCTGGTCCTCGGAAGGAAGAGGCTCCCCTACCACACGCAGAGAATTCTCGTTTATATAATTGTTGAGAGATTCTGATATTACGTCATTCACAGAGTCCACAAGTACAGAAGGTCCGTACATCTTCTCTATCAGAGAAGCAGGTACCATTCCTTTGCGGAAGCCTTTGATTTCAGCTTTCTTCCTGT
>ERZ778510.1802-NODE-1802-length-12732-cov-3.596750_pt1 | contig 12732 bp, 6 predicted proteins | sample MGYA00510348_ERZ778510 | MGnify/ENA primary metagenome ERZ778510 (study PRJEB29527, sample SAMN07138969) | mouse gut metagenome | material: feces | host: mouse | place: China:Nanjing | collected 2016-01-25 ... | reverse complement strand
ATCCACAAGAAAGCAAAAATCAAAGTGCCGAAAGCGAAATTAAAAGCCTACAAGAAGCTGCTTAAAGGCAAGGGGCAGGCGAAGAGCGTGAAGATTACGAAGTAGCAGATGAAAAATGCGGAAAAGAGAGGAGACGGCAGGCGTGAAAAAGGGAACGTATTATATTAAGGTGTCTGCAGACGGGCTGTTTCGGTTCCGTTATCGCTTTACCAAAGTAAAGTAGCCGAAAAACACAAAGCAGACGAAGGCCCTGAATATCAAAAAAGGAAAACGGTTAAGGGTATCTTGTGTTTCTGTTACTGTGAAGAGCCTTATCGGTTCCGACGGCAGCTCGAAGACGTATCTTTATAAAAAGGGGCAGTCAAAGCCAATCGCAAGCAGCACGTGGGGGATGAGGAAATTAATCTATATGGGAGGGGATGAGAAGTACCTTTTTAAGACAAAATTCCCATTAGAAAAAGGGACTTATTATTTGAAAGTGTCAAAAAATGACAAAAAAGATTCTATTTATTATTCGATAAAATGGAAATAATCTATTGATTTATAACATAAAAATAAAGATATGTTATTTCTTTAGGAATAAAAAGACTGCATATGCGGTCTTTTTGTGCCGTAAAAATATACAAAAACTGGCGTGGGTATCAAACGGCATAAAAAAATAATATAAGAAAAAATTGTATTAAACATTGCATTTTGTTATACTGAAAAGATAGGAACAATAATAAAAGAGAAAGATTATGTATCGGCGGTGCAGAGGCTCTGCCGGATTGTGACAGATTTGTATAATGATTGCAGAGTTCTTTTACCGGGAGTATGGATTTGTGTTCAGAGCAAAGGATGTATTTATCGGAGCCGGACGGTAAACAGCAAGAATCTAAGGATGGAGAAGAGTATGGAAGCACAGGGGAAACGGCATTTGGAGCTGGGGACGGTACTTGACGGGCGTTATATTATTGAGGAAATATTGGGAGAAGGCGGCTTTGGAGTCACTTATCGGGCTGAGAACCAGCGCGTGGGAATTTCCGTTGCGATGAAAGAATTTGCCGTGCAGGATCAGAAAGCAAGAGATAAAATCCTGAATGAAGCCCATATCCTGGGCGATTTGGTGAATCTGGATAATATTGCTAAAGTTATTGACTATTTTGAGGAAGACGGCGCCGCGTATATCGTGATGGAATATGTAGAGGGGAAAACGCTTAAGCAGTATGTGAAAGAAAACGGAAAGATAGATGCGGAAGAAATTTTTCGGATGATGATGCCGTTGATGGAAACATTGGGGAAAATCCATAAAAAAGAAGTACTCCATAGGGATATTTCCTCTGATAACATCATGGTAATGTCGGACGGTTCCCTGAAATTGATTGATTTTGGGGCGGCGAAAGCGAATTCTGTGGTAGCGGAAGCGACGTACTCTATTGTGCTGAAGCAGGGTTACGCTCCTGTAGAACAGTATTCCAGAGGAGGGAAGCAGGGACCCTGGACGGATGTTTATGGGCTGTGTGCGACAATTTATGAATGTATTACAGGAAAGATTCCTGCGGCGGCAACGCAGAGAACCCTGGGGGAAGAGTTGGAAATGCCTTCCCAAATGGAAATCGCAGTGGGAGGAAGACTGGAAAAGGTCTTGGAACAGGGGCTTAGGGTGCATCCGGAAGAGCGCTACTCTTCCATGGAAGACTTGCGGGAGGAGACAGAAAAAGCGCTCATCCCTGAACAGAAGAAACGGATGCCGGGCTGGATGGCGGCTGTTTGTGCGGCGGCGGGAATTCTTTGCCTGCTGGCGGCTGTTGGGATTTATTTCTATCTGCATCCGGAACTTTACCGCTTCCGGGGAATCGTTACAGAAACCGTGCTTTTCTGGCCGGACGATGAAATGACGGCGAACGGATATTTGGAGGCGAAACAGGCCATAGAGGACAAGTATCGAATTCTCGCGGGAGAAGGAAACTATATTATACAGGACAGAGAGGATGGCGCGATTGAAGTAACGGCTCCTTTAGAGGCGTATCAGGGAAAGGATGTCTGGGAAGTATGCAGGGACTACATAAGCAGTCCTGCGACGCTTACCGCATATGATTATCAGGACATAACTACAGAATCGCTGTACCGTATTGCAGAAAGCGATATTTTGGACGCACATTTGGAAACGGGGACTTTGGACGGCATAGATCGTGAAAAGATAGGGCTTCCGTCTGCGGGGGACTTTCGCTATGCAGTGCTGGCTCTTTCAAAAGAAAAGGCAAAAAGAATCCACAGTCTTGCGAATGAAGATGGTTGGCTGAGAATGGGATGGAATATACGCGTGAGCGGCGCGGTTATTTATAGAGATTGTATAGAGTTTTATGTCAGGACGGCCGGGGACGGAGAGACGTTCTATTTGGTTTCTCAGGATCAGAGCGAGGCATTTCAGGAACTTCTTATCTATAATCTGACGCATACGCCGCTGGAAAAATCATTGTATGTAAGGTTTGAGATACCTGCTGAGTGGGAAGAGCCGGAAAAAACAGAGGGGGCAGGAATCAACCAACGCTCCAGAGAAGAATTTGAGAAAAACAGCATTTGCGTGAGATATGCCTGTTCCGGTGAGCTGTCGGATGGAGAATGGGTGGACATGATAGCCTGTTTTAAAAATCGCCTGGATGTGCTGGGCGTGCCCTACGCTTTTGGAAATTCTCCAGGGAACAGAAGTGAAGCAGTTGTTATGTTTTCGCCGGAAGGATTGTACGAGGATGCAGTAGTGATGGCGGGATGGAGCAAGGGCACGGTGTCTGTCAGTGATAAGTGGAATACCGTATTTTCAAATTATGATATTGAAGATATGGAGTTTCAGCAGGAAAGTCAGGGAAACTACGTTCTGAAGGTTTCTTTATCATCTTATAGCCAAGGGAAGCTTTTGGAAGAGATGGAGAAGGCAGACGGCAAAGAATGGTATTTAGATGTAAGGGGATACCGGATAGCAAAATGCAGTCTGGAAACGGATGTTGAAGAGGACGCCCTGTTGTTCAGGACTTTGTGCAGTTATGGGGAACCTGGGATAACGGATGAGAATATTAGTGTTTTAAAACTTGTAAAAGAAATCGCACTGGGAATAGATATGCCGCAGTCATATAATCAGGAAATGGTTTGTGAATTTGATGTTGACGGGAAGCTTATGAAGAACGTGGACAAAACAAAAATGTATTCGATGAAACTGGGGGAGGAGCGTCTGGAAGGGGTACAGGAGAAACTGAAGGAAATAATGCCCGGGGCGTTGGCGGAGGCGGATGAAGAATCCACTTATGAATATCCTCTGCGGGTGCTCCTTCCGGCAGGCAAAGAGTTTCCGGCGTCTTTTCTGGAGGCAGTGCAGAAAGTATATGAAGCCTGTGATTTGGGAAATGGAGACTATGATTTGATAGAGTTTATACAAAGAGACGAGAACGGTGAGGAGCAGGCAGAATTTACGTTCTTTAAAATGAGCGGGAAGATGTCAGGACATGCAGTGCTTACAGGAGAAGGGATGAAAAAACATCTGGAAAAGATAAAAGACCTGGAGCAGAAAAGCGAATTCTACCGGGAACTGGTGGATATGGAGAACCAGGAACGATGGAACGAGTGGAGATAGGAGGAACGCGTGAGAAAGAAAGGTAAGAAGAAAAAAGACAAAGATAACAAAATGACTCCATTTGAAAAAATAATCAGTGAAGTAGCGGCAGAATACACAGGGGAAAAGTATCTGGAAGAGTGCATGAAGTTCCCGGTTGACGCTAAGGAGAGGATTGCGCGCCGGCATCGGCTGATTGCCCTTGGGTTTGTGAAGGGCAGTACGCTGGATGAGGTGAATGAAAGCCTGGCTGCGGGAGGATGTGAAAAGCTGTATGCCAGAAGTTTGTGGGAAATGACGCTGAGCTATGTGTTCCTCAATGGGCTTTCCTATAAAGAGTGCATGAAATTGCATCAAATCGCTAAAGATGCCCGCAGCAGATGGGGAATACAGGAGAAGTGGTTTCCGGGCGGGAAGATTACCGTGCCTCAACTCGAGGGGTACATCAGGGAAAACAGCGGGGAACCTGAGGAATGCCTGGTTACGGGGCGCGTGACGAAAAGGATGGAGCAGGTGATGAAAGGGCTGGACGGAAGCGAAAGAGAGTACAGGACTCTCCTTTTGGACAATCTGGAACATTTCAGCAAGGCCAGGGAAAAGACGAAGTACTATTTCTGCAAGTATCTTTGCCGTTATCTTTGGCAGAAGATAGAGGACGCCGCCAAAGCGGTAGGCCAGGGAAAAGATAAAGACGCTATTTTTGAGGATATGAATATGTTTCAGATCATCACGGTTTCCAAACGTAAGAAGAGGGCGCCGAAAGAAATACGGGAACTTTTCAGGAATGCGCCCATATCATGCAGAGGGATTTTTGATGCATTTGACAATTTCTATTTTGGCTATGTGACGACAGAGTGGAAAGATATCCTTTGGGAGTCTTACGGGAAAATAGAAGTTCTTTCCGAAGAGAAGAAAGCAGAACTGGCAGAAAAGATAAGGAGCCATAATCCTTCTTTGAAAGAGAAAACAAATGATGAAGTAATTGAAGAAGGCATGAGAAGACAGGAGCAGAAAGAGTGCAGCCTTGATGAGAAGCATAAAAAGGGAGAAAAAAAGTCGTATCAGAGCGGAAGGAACGGTGAGAATGTTATAAGGAAGTATATCAGAGGGGTGCTTGACGTAGACAGAACTACATTAATCTGTTTCCTGCTGTTTTTTTCGAGCGGGACGGAACTTCCGCCGGAGGAGGTTTTGAGCAGGGAGCGGCTGGATAATATTCTGGAAGAATGCGGTTTTTACGCGCTGGACAATGAGAGAGAGTTTGATGATTTTATCCTCTATTACATGGAGGCGGAGGATCCGGCGAGTTATCTGGTAGATGAGGTGATGCGCTACGCACAGATGGAGAAAAATTCTCCTCTCTATAAAACATTCCTGGAATCCCGCAGTATGGAGGAAGAGTGGGAGAAGCTGGGAATCTGATATATTCTGCCCGTAGTTATATCCGCAAAACCACGTCTGCAAAGAACTCCCTGTCGTTGTTGGAAAAGCGTGCCGAACCGCCATGCTTTTCTGCGGTGGCGGTAATGGATGCAAGGCCGATTCCGTTGCCGTTGTGTTTTGTAGAACGGTATCTGTCTTTTTCTTTCCGGACATGTCCGTCAAAGCTGTTTGTAGAGACGATGTACAGGCTGTTTTTGTGGCGGATTTCCGTGGTAAGGGAAAAATAACGTGAACGTTCCGGAAGGCTAAGGCAACCTGCGATGGCGTTTTCCATCAGGTTTCCGAAGAGCGCTGTGAGGTCGAGCTCGGAAACGGCCAGCGGTTCCGGTAAATGAATGTGCCAGTCTGTATGAATCCCTGAGGAGACAGCCATCTCATGATAGTAGCCAAACAGGGCGTTTAGCGCGGCGTTTGTACAGTAGTTTGCCGGTACATGTTCTGTGAGTCTGGTTTCATATTCTGTAAGATGCGCCTGGATATTGCTGATATCGCCTTTTTCTGCAAGGGAAGAGAGCAGATGTACGGAGTGCCGGAAGTCATGGCGGAGCCTGGCAGTCTGGCTCATATGCTCCTGTAGCATATGGTACTGGTGCGCCTGCATTTCAAGGAGCTGGGAGCGCTCTTTTAATTTTGCATGTTCCACGATAACGGCTGTTCCCCGGTAAAAAAGTACATAAACTGACGTGAGGAGCGCCAGGGCGCAGATTTCCAGCAAAGGGAAAAGGAAAAGCATACGTCCCGTATGGAGAGTACGGTAGGACAGGGGGACAGCCAGAACATTAAAGATGAGGAACGCAGAGGATAAGATTACTGTGGAATACCATATCTTCGGGAAGTCAAAGTTGTCAACCGCCTGTGAAAAGTGCCGGCGGGCGGGGCGGACAAAGGCTGCCAGCAGCAGGCAGGAAAGGCCGAAGCGAAAAAAGGCGGCTTCAGCCGAGAGATTGGCGGCTCCGGACAGTGGATGGCGGCAGGCGTCAAAGAGGTATGCAAACTGTATGGGAAATGTTTCTATAGCGCAGACTCCTACATAGATGGCAAGGGATAAGGGCAGATCTGTTTTGACTGTGGCGCGGAACAGGAAAAAGAACGGCACAAGGGAGAGCAGGAGAATAAGGTTTATGCTAACTTTCAGGGCGGCATGAACCCAGGAAGCAGTAAGAGCGTAAGGGATAAGGACTGCCAGGCACAGAGCGGCAGTCCTGGCCGGAGTATATTTCATCTGTTTCTCTGTGAGGAGGTAGCAGGACGCCGCTGTGGGAAGAAGGATGAGAAACTGTGGCAGGGCGGACAGCCATTTGGTGATATTCATAGTGAAAGCTCCTTTCCGTGTCTCTGGCGGCTGCGTATTTTATTGAAATGATGGTCCTGTAACGCCTGTACAATTTTCAGGCGGTTCCGTACACGTATCGGAAGCTTCATGCCGTTTTCCAGTATACAGGAATTTCCGTCAAAATCATGGACATAATCGGCGTTTACAGCAATCCCTTTATTGATGGTGATAAAGCGGTCATCCTCCTCTGTCAACCTCATAAATTCCGGCATGGTCATACGGCAGCGCAGAGACTTGCCATCTGTAAGGGAGATGTTAAGATAGTGGGCGCTTGTGACGACGGAAGCGATCTGGTCAAGGAATACCCGAACGGTCTTTCTTTCACTGGAGACCTTGATGTATTTTTGTGCTGGAGGAAGTACTTTCAGGACGTCCTGCAGGACACTCTCGACGCGCTGCAGGGAAAAGGGCTTGGTGATGTATTCAAAAGCATGGCAGGAGAAAGCATCCGGCATGAATTCCGTACTGGAGGTTAAAAAGACAAGAATACAGCGGTTGTCCTGCTCGCGCATTTTGAGGGCAGCGGCGATACCATCGATTCCTTCCATGTAAATATCCATAAAGACAACAGAAAATCCTCCGTCGCTGAAAGCATTCAAAAACGTCTCACCAGTGGTAAAAGGGACGGTTTCAATCTGGCAGCCGCAGCGTTCCCCAAAGTCGCGGCAAAGCCGCGTCATTTCATCAAGATATTCTTGTTCATCGTCTACGAGAGCTATTTTCAATTGGTTCCACCTCATTTTTTCTTAAAAATCCAATTTAATAATATCATAAAAAATACTTTTTTCAAACCTGTGGATTCTGATATTTAGAAATATAGCAATAAATTATTCTATTAAAGTATGATGTTCTTGCCAGAAACGTGACGTTCCTGCCAGAAATCTTGTTTTCCCATAAAAGTTTTATATAATAAAAATGAAAACTTTTTTACACGGCGGTTTTTGCATTTGCATGAATTGCGAAAAAGTAAAATTTTGGGGAAGAGAGGATAAACGTTTAAATGAAGAATGGAAATCTATACAAAGGCAGGCTGGCAGTTCTGTATTCAATTGCTGCTTTTTTGCTAGTATTCTGTCTGTTTGCGTCCAATACGCCATATGGAACAGCGTGGAAAGCATATGCCGCGGAGGGAACGCTCACAGAAAGCGTAAACTTAGAGGGCGTTGTTTATAAGGAAATTGAACCGGGAAAAATGCAGCTTGTGGAATGGGCAAAGAATATTTCGTGGAAGGAAGTGATTGAGATTCCGGAAACCGTTACGTATGACGGCAAAGAATATACGGTAGTTTCCATTGGAGATAATGCATTTTACAACAATGCTGGAAAGCAAAGTATTGCAGAAGTTGTTTTTCCGGATACAATTGAAAGCATCGGGGAAAATGCATTTTGTTTCTGCACCGCTATGAACTCATTAAATTTGCCCCCGAACTTAAAAGAAGTTGGGAATACAGCCTTTTTGAACTGTTATGCCGGTGGGGAATTGACGATTCCTGCGTCTGTTACCCGGATTGGGGCTGATGCATTCCGCGGTATGAAAATAAGCAGTTTAATTATTTTAAATCCGGATACCGTCTATGAAAGAAGCGCTTTTTCTGATAATCGAAGCCTTGTCAGCATAACGTTGCCAGACGGGATGACCTCTCTTGGAGGGAAGGGGTTTCTTTCGAGGTGTGTCAGCCTTGCGCAGATTGATTTGCCGGAAAGCCTTACATCCATACCGGATGGGGCATTGAGTTCGTGTACCGGTCTGACGGAGATTCAGATACCGCTTTCTGTCAATACGATTGGCGGTTCAGCATTTTATGGATGTACCGGATTGAAAGAGGTCGTGGTACCGGAAGGAGTAACCGAAATATCTGTCCAGACTTTCTGTAACTGCAGCGAGGAATTGAGTGTAACATTTCCCGATAGTGTGACATCTGTCCACAATTGGATATTTTGGAATGATAGCGTCGGCCGTGAGAAATACAGTAAGTCGGTTACTGTGAAATGTACCAGCAGGGAAGTTGCGGCTCTTGTGGCAGGCATAGGACATCAAAAAATAGAATTAAATGGAGAGCCTTATGAACTGCTGGCATTTGACACGGATAAATATACATTTACAATTACGGATAGTGAACGTAGATATGTACAATTAGACAAATGGAAAGGAGCGCAGCCCTCCGGAGAAATTATTATTCCTGAGACAGTAGAGTGGGAAGGAAACACATATACTGTTAAAACAATTGGAACAAGCGCATTTTCCACATGCTCTAAAATTACGAAAATTACGCTCCCGGAATCGATTACCGGTATTGGGAAAGATGCTTTTATGAGCTGTACGGGACTGGAATCAATCAATCTGCCTGACGGCCTTACGCGTATCGAACAATGGGTGTTTTGCGCTTGCCATGCATTGAAGGAAGTGGAGCTTCCTCAAAGCCTGTCATATATTGGCGGTTTCGCATTTAAGGAATGCGAAAGCCTGCAGACCGTTGACATTCCGGAAAGCTGTGAGCTAATTGACACTTCTGCATTTTGGGATTGTACAGGTATCACAAATGTAACTCTGCATGAAGGACTCACGGAAATTGGCGACAATGTATTCAGCGGCTGCAGCGGTATTACGGAAATATTGCTGCCGGATTCCTTGCAGAAAATTGGATATTATGCATTTCAAAACTGTACGGAGCTTGCGAATATTAAATTAGGCCAAGGATTGATAGAGATTGGAGGGGGGATTTTCCAAGGATGCAGCAAATTAACGGGGACAATGCTTCTTCCGGATTCCGTCACAACAATCCGGCAGGATGCATTTGCAGACAGCAGCCTGTCAGGCGTTCATGTGGGCGGCGGGCTGACAATCCTGGAAAGCGGGGCGTTTCCAGATAGCATCCGTTTGACGACAAATAGTCCAGAGGTATGGAAATTACTGTCTAAAAATACAAGCCGTGAGAACGCGCCTGTGCTTGTATGGGATGGAACATGCGATGTTCCCGCCGGAATGCATACATATGTGGAGGGGAGTATTGTTATTACCGGCAGCGTAACGATAGGGGAGGGGGCTGTCGTAACAATTATGCCTGACGCATCCCTGACAATAGACAACGGCGGCGCTCTTACGAATCATGGAGAAATAGAAGGAGAGGGAGTGTTTACGATAAACGGTTCGCTTTCTGGAACCGGGACTTTGGGAGAAGGAATACAGATGACATTTCTCCTGACAGGAGATATGGTGGCAGACGTGGGCGATGCTGTTTACAGTGCAGAGCCTATCGTGCCTGAACCGGAAGTCTCCATAATGTTAGGCGAAAAGAAAACCACATTTGAAAAAGATGTAGATTTTATATATAGCTATGTGAACAACACGAACCCTGGTACGGCAGACGTTACGGTTACGCCGAAAGAGGGAGGAAAACTGCTGGGCGAAGCCGTAACGAAGCGTTTTACAATTGGGAAAGCCGGCCAGACAGCTCCATCAGCGTGTAACCTGACATTTACGGAAAATAAAGATAAGCAGACATTTACGGCAGCAATAGAAAGGACAGAGGGTGCGGAATACAGTTTTGACGGGGAGACATGGACAGATGGGAATACAAAGAGCGACTGCCAGCCGAATACGGCATATACGGCATATGTGCGGATGAAAGAAACGGATACGCATTTCGCCAGTGATGTTGTGAAAGCAACATTGAAATCACCAGAATTAAAGAAAAATGGGGGGAATACGGGAAATGAGGGAGGTACGGAAAAGCCCGGCGGAACAGAGAATCATCTGCCCGCTCCGGAAATTCTAAAGCTGAGAGCTGCTGCCGGAAAAAAGGGCGTATCTGTGCAGATAACAGTAAACCCTGTTGCGGGCGCGGATCGATATGAGATTTACCGTATATCCGGGAAGAAAACCACATTGGTTACAACGACATTGCCGGGAAAAACCCAAATCCGGGATGAAAAGCCTGTACAGAGCGCAAAATACTATGCGGTATCGGTATCTAAAGATGGCAGTCTGAAAAGCGCAGCCGGGAAAGTAAAGGCTCTCAAGCTTGCCAAAGGAACGAAGATAAAAAAAGTTTCGTCCACATCCAGGGGAATAAAAATTATATGGAAGAGAGGAAAAAGTGTAAAAAAATACGTGATCTACCGTTCAACAAAGAAAAATTCCGGCTATGTGAGAGTGAAAACCCTTGGAAAGAAAAAATTAAGTTATGTTGATAAGAAAGCAAAGAAAGGCAAAAAATATTATTATAGAATAGCTGTGGTCACAAAATCGAATCCAAGTCTAATGAGCACAGCATCTAAGCGTGCAAAATGCCTTTTTTAAATTCTAGTTTTCCCCTGTTTCACGCCTGCGGTATTCTGCAGGCGTTGTTCCCGTATATTTCTTAAATTTTTTATGAAAATAATCTACCCCACGGTAACCGACTTTGCCGGCAATCTCGTAGTTCTTGAGATTTTCCTGGACAAGCAGCTGTTTAGCCGCCCCGATACGCACTTGATCCAGATAAGCATTAAAGCCGATGCCTGTTGTCTTCCTGAAAAGTTTACCCAGATAGGAGCTGTTATAACCAAAAATGGGCGCCAGGATTTCCAGCGACAGGCGTTGGTCGTAATTTTGCTGAATATAGTAAAGAACCTCATCCATTACATTTTCACCGGTAAAGCAGCCGACAGAGTTTGTCCACAGTTCAAACTGTTCCGCTAAAAACTGCATGATTTCATTAAGGGAAGATTTGTTTTCCAGCAGCTCGGCAGCTGCGGCATTGGACAGAAAAGGAATTTTCATGCGCGAGGGCAGCAGCAGGATTTTCTTCTTTATCATAATATAGATGTTAGCCAGCAGGTGCCTGGCAGCAGGAAGTCCGGCGCCGGAATCCCGCAAGGCAGCGCCCAGATCTTTTAGTGCCCGGGCAGTCATTGTACGGTTATGGGATTGGATATAATGAAAAAAACGTTCCGCATATATGGCGGCCGCTTCGTGGGCGAGAGCCATTTTCAATTCATCTGTACTGACAGGTTTGCTCAGACAGAAACTGATGCCGCAGCGTTTTGCAGCCTGTTTTTGTTCAGCGTTAGAAATTTCACTCAGCAGAATGACTTTTCCGGTAAATCCCCGGGCGGAGCTTTCCCTTATGACTTCTATGCCGTTCTTTTGGGGCATACGAATATCCAGAAGCACGATATCAGGTTTCTCATTCAGAATCTTTTCCAGCGCATCTGCGCCGTCCGCTGCCGTCTGGCAGATAGAAAATCCTAATCTCTCCCAGTCAATCATAGATTTTAAGTTATTCAATACGATTTGGTTATCGTCTGCAATCAGTACATTCATGCGTTTTCCTCACCTAAATTATGTAATGCCGATGTCAAAAGGGTCTCTGTGCTATTTTGTAATCAGGATGCGGGGATGAAAGCGCTATAGTTTATAATATCGCCTTTAATAGTATAAACCATATTTGCGTTTGTATGCAATGGAAAATTATAACTTTTAGCAGTGCTTATTGGCTTTTGCGTTATAATTTACCATAACTGTTATTCTTCAAATTGCGGTTACTATCTGTTTTCCGTAGATGCGAGCCTATGGACAGCATAGAGAAACTGTAGTAAAATAAAAAAAACCACGATTGCCGGGGAACTTCCCCGCACATCAGAAAAAGGAGGTATTCTGCACAGGATGCCGTTGATGAATGAGATACCGGAGAGTTTCTGGAGCCTTTTCCGTTCCTACAACCGTGAGACGTATATAGAAGCTCTGCTGAAAATTAATGAAGAATATCAATACAATAATTATTTCCTAAGCCGTGAAGTTTGCATACAGGTCATTGGGAATTATTTTTCTGAACGTAAATACAGCATTATGAAAGAGGAACAGGAGACGGATGCGGATGTGCTGGAGCCTCCGGCGACCCGTATCCTGAACTGGCTGCTGCGTACCAAGTGGCTGAGGAGGCTTGAAGATTATAGCAGCGGCGTGACAAATATCGTAATCCCAGACTACTCAGCTGTGTTTATTGATGCGTTTGAACGCCTTTCCGGGGAGGAAGAGGATACGGAAGTCTACATTCAGAATATCTATGCAATTCTTTTTTCTTACAAGACAGATCCCAGAAAAAATGAAAGGCTGCTGAATACAGCGCTGGTGAATACGAAGAGGCTGAATAAGGCTCTGCAGGACATGCTTCACAATATGGATAAATTTTTTGCAAGCCTTCTGGAAAAAGATGTATACAGCGACTTGCTGAAAGAACACCTGGAAGGATATGTGGAGGAAATTGTCAGAAAGAAATACCACATACTGAAAACTACGGATAATTTTTATATTTATAAGATGAGCATTAAAAGCTGGCTGCAGGAAATCCGGGAAAGCCAGGCGGAAGAAGCGGAAAGTGCATTAACGGAC
>ERZ778510.1801-NODE-1801-length-12738-cov-5.086415_pt1 | contig 12738 bp, 10 predicted proteins | sample MGYA00510348_ERZ778510 | MGnify/ENA primary metagenome ERZ778510 (study PRJEB29527, sample SAMN07138969) | mouse gut metagenome | material: feces | host: mouse | place: China:Nanjing | collected 2016-01-25 ... | reverse complement strand
TTCGGGTGTTATTCCGGTGGTTGTCCGGCAGTTGTCCGGCGGCTTCCGGAAATTTGCGCTGCGCTGCTCCGGGACGGAAGCTTCGGGACCGAATGCCCCGCACTCCTCCTCCGTGGGCTGCGAGTGCGGAGGTTGTCGCGCCGGCCGTCGTATTTCCGTTCCGCGGCTCCCTTATTCATAAAAAAAGACCCCGCAGCGCAGGCGGGGTCTCGAAGTCCGGTTCGCACAGAGCGGGCGTGCCGCGGGTGCGCTCCTCGTGCGGTGCGCGGCCCGGGATGCCGGGGCGTCAGCGGATGCAGCTCGTGAGCAGGTGTGCCGCGGGTGTGCTCCTCGTGCGGTGCGCGGCCCGGGATGCCGGGGTGTCAGCGGATGCAGCTCGTGAGCAGGCGTGCCGCGGGTGCGGGCTCCATGCGGAGCGAGCGCACGGCGGCCGGCACGAGCACCGTTTCGCCGGCGTGCACGGAAAGGGGTTCGCCCCCGTCGGCCGTCAGGCGGGCTTCGCCGTCGGTGCAGATGACCGCGAGGAACGAGTCGAGCGCCGCGAGGTCGCATGCGCAGGGCCGGTCCAGCTCGTAGAGCTCGGTGGTGAAGTAGGGGCACGACACCAGCTCCACCGCGCGGTTGGGCTCCGGAGCGTAGCGGGTGCGGTAGTCGTCGAGCACCGTGTAGTCGATGGCCTCCTTCGCCAGCTCGGTGTGCAGCTCGCGGGTTTTGCCGTCGGGGCCCTTGCGGTTGAAGTCGTAGATGCGGTAGGTGATGTCCGACGTCTGCTGGATTTCGGCGATGAACGAGCCGGCGCCGATGCTGTGCACGCGTCCGGCGGGCAGGAAGAAGAGGTCGCCGCGGCGTACTTCGTATTCGCGCAGGATCTGCGTCACGGTGTCGTTCGCCACGCTGGCCTCGTATTCGTCGGGCGTCACGCGGCGTGCGAAACCCGAGCGCAGGCGTGCGCCGGGCGCGGCATCGACCACGTACCACATCTCGGTCTTGCCCTGCGAGCCGTGGCGGCGCCGGGCAAGCGCATCGTCGGGGTGCACCTGGATCGAGAGGTCCTCGCGCGCGTCGATGAACTTGATGAGCAGCGGGAACTCCTCGCCGAAGCGGGCGTAGACGCTGTCGCCCACCAGCGCGCCTTTCTCGCGCGCGATCAGTGCGGGGAGCGTCGTGCCGGCCCAGGGGCCGTTGGCCACCACCGACTCGTTGCCCCGCACGCCGGACAACTCCCAGCTTTCGCCTACGTGCGCGGGACCCGCGGCGAGGCCCTTGTAGGGCACGATGCGGTCGCCGCCCCAGAGCGTCTGTTTCAGAATGGGTTCGAATTTGAGCAGATACATGGTTCTATCCTACTTTTTTATCCAGTTCGTTGAGTGCGAAGGCGTAGGCTCCGGCCGAAATGGCCCGGTCGGCGCCCAGCCGCGAAATCATCACGCCGATGCGTTTCTCGGGGTCGTAGCTCACGGTGCGTTCCGAGCCGTAGACCTTCAGTTCGCGCTGTCCGCCGCGGGCGAACTGGGCGAACTGGGCTTCGTCGTCGAGGTCGTAGACCTTCATCTGCATGCGCGGGAAGCGGTCGCCGCCGAAGGTGCCCGTCTCGGCGCGCAACTCGCGCAGCAGGGCGGGCATGAAATACTTGCGGGCCGCCGTGATGCCGCCGCCGATGACGACCAGGCCGTCGAGCAGCGTGGCGGCCGCAGCGATGGCGTCGCCCGCCGCTTCGCCCATCGCCTCGAAAGCCTTGCGCGCCGCCTCGCGATCGCCGGGGCGCGTGCCCTCGGCGATGTCGAATATGTCGCGCGGTTCGAGCGTGTGGTGCGTGTCGCCCGACGCCTCGGCGTAGACGCGTTTCACGGCCCGCACGGCCACGCCCTCCTCGACGATGAGCTCCGGGTAGCGTTTGTGGCGCAGACACCACGTCTCGGCGCACGAGTTGTCGCCGATGTGGAGGCGGGTCCGCTCGGTCACCAGGCCGAATCCGAAGCCTGTGCCGAAGGTGTAACCCAGCAGGTTGCGGTACTGCTTGGCGCTGCCCGCAGCCCGGAGCCGCTCGTTCGCCCAGGGCAGGGCGCCGCACAGGGCTTCGCCGTAGGCGAACAGGTCGCCGTCGTTGTTGATGAACACGGGAAGTCCGAATTGCTCTTCGAGGTAGGGGCCGAGGGCCACGCCGTCGCGGAACGAGGGAAAGTTCGGAAGGTAGCCGCCGATGATGCCGTTGGGGTAGTCGGCGGGGCCGGGAAAGGCGAAACTGATGGCCACGGGGGCCTCGGGCAGTTGTGCGATTACGGCGGCGAAACCTTCGGTGAGCGTGCGGAGGCAGCGGTCGAGGTCGTGGGCGTTCGAGGGAACCGAAACGGGTGCGACGACGAATTCGCCGTGCTGCATGGCGCTGAATACGAAGTTGGTGCCACCGGCATCGAGCGTGATGACGATGCGATTGTCGTTGTTGTACATAGGTCCGGTATCGGATTGATTCGTCTGTGCGATCGTACGCCCGGGTGCCGGTGCGCGCCGGTCGCCTCCCGGCTGTCGGGGTCCGCAGGCCGTCGCCGCGGATGCGGCGCCCGTGCGTTCGTCCGAAGAGGAGGGATGCGGTGTTGTCGGTACGTCAGGCCATGTATCGCGTTGTCTACCTGCAAAGATAGGCAAAAAAACGGAATCCCGGCACCTGTTTGCGGGGTGTAGGCGACTTTTTTCGTCGTCGCAGGGCTTCGTGTGCGGCGCCGGGGGGCATGCGGACGTGCGGCGACCCTTGCCGGAGGTCCCTGGACGGCATTGCCGGAGGTGTCCGGAGGGGCTGTCCTGCGGTCGAACGTGCTTCGGGGATCGGGCGGTGCGGCGGTGCGCGGCCGGGTCGGGCGCAGCGCCTTCGGGTTGTGCGGAGGCGGGTTGCGGGGCCGACGGCTCCGTTCCGCAGGCCCGAAAGGGGGCGCGTACGGAATAATTCCGAATTTTTTTCTATCTTTGGGGGCAAATAATCTGTTACGAATGACACTGAATGATATGCAGGCCGTGTTGCGACGGCTCGCCGCCTGGGCCGACGGCTGGGAGGCCGCCGGTGCCGTGGCGCCGATCGAGCGCGACCTGGCGCTCGAAAAACTGCGCATGCTTTACGAGGCGCTCCAGACCGGAATCGCGGTTGCGGAGCCTGCGCCGGCGTCCGTGCCGGCCCCGGAGAAACCGGTGTCCGATGCGACGCCGCGGCCGGGTCCGGAGGTGCTGCATGGGGCTGATCGTGCGGCCCCTGGCGATCCCGCACGGGGTGTGCAGCAGCCCGTTGCGGAGCTGTCGCGGCCGGCCGGAGAGCCGGAAACGGCTGCGACGGAGTGCCGTGCTGCTGAAGTGCCGGAGGATTGTGCTGCGCAAGAGGCGGAGGTTTGCCCGGCTGCGGAGGCGCCGTCGCATGCGGTGACAGCGTCCCATGCGCCTGCTGCGGAGGCATCGGAGGTGTCCGCAGAAGCATCGGAAGTCTCCGAGGCAGAGGAGCCCGCCGCGGAGCCGTCCGAGGCGGGTGTTGCGCAAGCATCGGATGGTTCCGCTGCGGAGGCCGCAGCACCGGAAGCGGCGTCGGGCGAGACGGAATGCCCTGCGGAGCCGGAGAATCCCCAACGCTCCGGTGTGCCGGAGAATCCCGTGTGCGCTGCGGAGCCGGAGCCGCCGGTGTCCGGATTTTTCGCCGGGGAGCGCATGCCGGTTCCGGAGGAGGCTGCCGGGGCGGAGGTGGAGCGGATGCGTCGCCGCCAGAAGCAGCGGCTGCTGCTGTCGCTCTACGACGATGTTCCGGAGGCTGCGGACGAGGTGCGTCCGGCGTGCGGTCCGGAAAAATCGGAAAAACCGGAGGCGGTGGAGTTGTCGGACGCATCGGCGTCCGGTTCGTCCGGGGACGAATGGGTGGTCATCGAGGTCGATGCCGAGCCCGGGCCCGAGGCGCCGCAGGAGGGCATCGGAATGGAGGAGCGTACGGACGACCCGGCTGCGGTGTCGTGCGGGGAGCCTGCCGAAGCGCCCGTGACCGAAGCCCCGCAGACGGTCGGAGAGCGGTGCGGTGCGTGTGAGGACGGACCGCGTCCGGCGGATGTGCCGGGCGCTGCCGGTGCCGTGTCGGAGGCCGGAGAGGAAAACGGGCGGCAGGAAGCGTCGCGGAGCGTCGGAAGCGAGGCGTACGATGCGGCCGCCTCGTCGCTCGGCGATGCCGGCGACGAGCTGGTGATCGAGGAGATCGAAATTCTCGACGACGAACCGGTGCGCGGCGAGGCCGGAGCGCCCCATGTTGCGGGAGCGCGCGTGGAGGCGGCGATGCGCGATGCGGCCGGCGAACCGGAGGCCGCGGTGCTGGGCGACGTGCTCAACCACGACGTGCGCACGTTGGCCGACACGATCGCGGCGCCGCGCGATGCGGCGTCGGAGCTGGCGCGCGGCGAGGCGGTGACCGACCTGCGCGCAGCGATCGGGCTGAACGACAAATTCCTGCTGATCCGCGACCTTTTCGGCGGCGACTCCGTGCAGTACGAGCGCACGATCGACGCGCTGAACGCCTGCGCCGATCTGGACGACTGCATCGTCTACATCGCCGAAAACCATGTGTGGAACCCCAGCAGCGACGGGGCGAAGCGACTGATCGAACTGCTCGAACGCAAATTCTCGTAGCGTCATGGCCAAGCTCTATCTCGTACCCACGCCCATAGGCAACCTCGACGACATCACGCTCCGCGCCGTGCGCGTGCTGCGCGAGGTCGATCTGATCCTGGCCGAGGATACGCGCACCACGTCGGTGCTGCTGCATCACCTGGGCATTGAAAAGCCGCTGCGCTCGCACCACAAGTTCAACGAGCACGCCACCGTGGAGGCGGTGGCCGCCACGATCGCCGGGGGCCGCGATGCGGCGCTGGTGTCGGATGCGGGCACGCCGGGCATCTCCGATCCGGGTTTTCTGCTCGTGCGCACCTGCGTGGAGCAGGGCATCGAGGTGGAGGCGCTGCCCGGCGCCACGGCTTTCGTACCGGCGCTCGTGCAGAGCGGATTTCCGTGCGACCGGTTCTGCTTCGAGGGCTTCCCGCCCCAGAAGAAGGGCCGCATGAAGTTTTTCGAGGCGCTGGCCGACGAGCGGCGCACGATGATTTTCTACGAGTCGCCGTACCGTGTGGTGCGCTGCCTCGAACAGCTGGCCGAGGTCTTCGGCCCCGAGCGGCGCGCGGCCGTGTCGCGCGAGCTGACCAAGAAGTTCGGCGAGACGGTGCGCGGCACGCTGGACGAGCTGGCGGCCCACTTCCGCGAACACGCTCCGCGGGGCGAATTCGTGGTGGTGGTGGCCGGCAAGGCCGACCCGGGACGCCGGGCGGAGGAGGTTGCCGGCGGGCGGGATGCGGCGCCGGACGACGGCCCCGTGCCGCCGGAGCGGGACGACGACCGAACTGATTACGACCGAAAATAAAATGGAGAGAGATGGAAGGACATACGACCGATAGCGGAAAGAGAACGGGCGGCCCGGCGTGGTTCGCCGAACTGAAGGGGTTCATGAACGGCCGCTTCAGCCTGGAGGAGGACAAGGCACTGCGCGACGAGGTGTACGCCGCGATCGAGAAGGGCGTGGTTTTCCGGGGCGTGAATCTGTGGGTGCTGATCTTCGCCACGATGATCGCGTCGCTGGGCCTGAACGTCAATTCGGCCGCCGTGATTATCGGCGCCATGCTCATATCGCCCATCATGGGGCCCATTATGGGCGTGGGCTTTTCGCTCGGCATCAACGATTTCGATCTGCTGAAGAAGTCGCTGCGCAACCTCACGCTGATGTTCATCGTGGCCATCGTCACCTCGACGGTCTACTTCTTCATCTCGCCGCTGGGCGATGCGCGCAGCGAGCTGCTGGCCCGCACCGTGCCCACGACCTACGACGTGCTGATCGCGTTGTTCGGCGGTCTGGCGGGCATCGTGGCGCAGTCGCGCCGCGACCGCACCTCGACGGTGATTCCGGGCGTGGCGATCGCCACGGCCCTCATCCCGCCCCTCTGCACGGCGGGCTACGGCCTGGCTACGGGGCAGCTGCGCTTCTTCGCCGGGGCATTCTACCTGTTCTTCATCAACTCGGTATTCATCGCGCTGGCCACGTTCCTCATGGTCCGCTTCCTCAAGTACGAGAAGAAGGTGTTCATCGACAAGGTGCGCGAACGCAACGTGCGCCGCACGATGCTCGCCATCACGCTCGTGACCTTCATACCGAGCGTCTTCATCGGCCTGCGCATGGTGCGCGTGTCGGTGTTCGAGGCCGTGGCCGACAAATACGTGGCGCAGGTCTTCGCCTTTCAGAACACGCGTGTGATCGAGTGCGCCAAGTTCTACGGCGCGGGGCGCAAACCGTCGCGCATCGAGCTGCTGCTGGTGGGCGAGACCCTCACGGAGGATGTGATCGGCAATGCCGAGGCGCAGCTCGAACGCTTCGGACTGAAAAATACGGAGCTGGTCGTGCGCCAGGCGTCGGGCACGGACCGCCTGGACCTCTCGACGCTCCAGAAAAACTACGTCGAGCTGCTCGGCGAGAAGAACCGCCGCATCGCCGAGCTGCAATCACAGATCGAGCGTTACCGCGTGGTCGATGCGGGCGTGGACGGCATATCGCAGGAGCTTGGCGTGATGATGCCCTCGGTGGGTTCGATCGCCCTCACGAAGGGCGTCCGCTTCGACTGCGAGGGCGCACCGTGCGACACGCTGCTGCTCGGACTGGTCACGCCGCGCACGCCGGGCGCACGCATCGACACCGAAACCCTGAAGGAGTGGCTGCGCCTGCGGACGAAGATCCGCGACATTCGCCTCTTTATCGAAGAACCCTCCGCCGATGAGAACTAACACGCCGATGACCCTCTGGCAGCGGGCCGGCCTTGAGACGCTGTGGGCGTTGTGCTGCGGCTTCGCGCTGCTGCCCTACTGGTTCCGCTACTACGTGGTCGAGAACATCGTCTTCTTCATCCTCTTCTGCTGCCTGCGCTACCGCATGAAGGTCGTGACGGAGAACCTGCGCAACTCCTTCCCCGAGAAGAGCGAGGCCGAGCGCCGGCGCATCCGCCGGCGGTTCTACCGCACGCTGGCCGAAATCTTCGTCGATACGGTGTCGCTCGCCGGCGTGAAGAAGTCGCGCCGCATGATCCGCTTCGCCAATGCCGAGGGCCACAGCCGCGCCACGGCGGGCCGCGACTGGATCGCCCTGATGGCCCACTTCGGATGCTGGGAGTACGGCTCGTTCTGGGGCACGTACGAACCCTCGCAGGTGGTGGTGGCGGTCTACCATCCGCTGCGCAGCACGGTGATGGAGGAGCTCTACCAGCGGCTGCGCCGACGCCACAATACGATGACCGTGACCATGGGCGAGAGCCTGCGCTTCTACCTGCGCAACCGCAACGGCGGCATCGAGGGCAAGAACCTGGTCATGGGCCTCATCGCCGACCAGAATCCCCCGCGCCGCCCCGACAGCCACTGGTTCCGCTTTCTCAACCAGGACACGCTCTTCTTCGACGGGGGCGAGAAGCTGGCACTCAAATGCCGCCTGCCGGTCTACTTCGCACGCATGGACCGCGTGCGCAGGGGCTTTTACGAGATGAGCTTCGAGTGCATCTACGACGGCGAGGAGGAGGTGGCCGAACACGAGATCACGGAGCGTTACGTGCGTCGTCTGGAGTCGATGATCCGCGAACGGCCCGAATTGTGGATGTGGTCCCATCGGAGATGGAAACACAAACGCGAATGACCGCAGAGATCGTCATACTCAACTGGAACGGCCGCGACCACCTGCGCACCTTCCTGCCCTCGGTGGTGGCCGCGGCGCCCGCAGGGGTGGGGGTCACCGTGGCCGACAACGGCTCCACGGACGACTCCGCCGAGGTGCTCGCGCGCGAGTTCCCCACGGTGCGCGTGGTGCGCCTCGGACGCAACTACGGCTTCGCCGAGGGGTACAACCGTGCGTTGCGCGAGGTGGATGCGGAGTGCTTCGTGCTGCTGAACTCCGACGTGGAGACCCCGGCGGGGTGGCTCGAACCGCTGCTTGAGGTGCTGGAGCGCGAACCCGACGTGGCGGCCGTGGCCCCGAAGCTGCGGTCGTGGCGCGACCGGGCGTCGTTCGAGTATGCGGGGGCCGCGGGCGGTTATCTCGACCTGCTGGGCTACCCGTTCTGCCGCGGACGCATCCTGCGCTGCGTGGAGCGTGACGAGGGGCAGTACGACGACGAGCGCGACGTGTTCTGGGTGAGCGGTGCGGCGTTCTGCTGCCGTGCGGAGGTCTTCCGCGAGCTGGGCGGTTTCGACGCCTCGTTCTTCGCCCACATGGAGGAGATCGACCTCTGCTGGCGGATGCGGATTGCGGGCCGCCGCGTGAGGATCGTGCCCCGAAGCACGGTATATCATCTGGGCGGCGGCACGCTGAAGGCGCAGTCGCCCGCCAAAGTCTACTTCAACCACCGGAACAACCTCGCCATGCTGTTCAAGTGCGCACCCGCGCCGCAGCGGCTGCTTACGGCCGTGGTGCGGCCGCCGCTCGATGCGCTCGCGGCCCTCTCCTACCTGGCGCAGGGGCGCTGGCGGAACTTCTGCGCCGTGGGCCGCGCGTGGTGGTGGTTCCTGCGGCATCATCGCGAACTCGCCCGGGCCCGGCGCCGGATTCAGGCGACACGCCGGGCATTCGCCGGCACCTATATCTATCGGGGTTCGGTCGTGCTGCGCTACCTCGCGGGGCGCCGGACCTTCGGGCGGATGATGTGAGGCTTCGCCGTGCGGCCGGGCGCTTGCGCAGGACGCGCGTGCAACTGCGATTTGACTGCCGAACGGCGTATTTTCCGTGTCTGTTTTTTGCATTTTAGAATAAATTGTTTATATTTGTCGCAGAACGATTCCGTCGCGAATGCGTTGCGACTGTCGGCAGCAGGTCTGCGGACGACTATTCGGTCGGAGGTTCGACATAGGCTATGACCGATTTCCCGGAACGGTCGGATATGTGTTCCGGATTTATTTTTATTATCTATTTCAAAATTTCAAAATCTATGAAGTACGAAGTACGTGCGGAGGGTTTCCGTCCGCAATCTTACGCCGCACCCGAGATGTCGGTGTGCTGCGTGAATGCCGAGCAGGGTTTCGCCGTCTCGATGGAGGCGAACGAGATCCAGGGTCTCGACGAAGGAGATGGTGTCTGGACCTGGTAAGAACAACGTCTAAAACAATGAATGTCATGAAGAAATCTCTCCATTTCCTGGGATGCGCCGGTCTGGCCCTGGCTGCCACGGCCTGCGACGGCGCCAAAGAGGCGATCGGCAACGGTGAAATTCCCCCCCCCTCCGAAAATCGGGAATATGTAATTGAAGCACAGCTTTCCAACCCCACCCGTGTCCACATCGAGGGCACCGATCTGAAGTGGGACGACGAGGACTGCGTCTATGTCCTTTCGTCGAATTGGGCCGTCTACGAAACCCGCACTGTCGAGCAGGACGGCCAGACAATCAGACAAACCGGTATTTTTTCGGGCACCGACGCCCCCGAACCCGTTTACCGACAGGATTATTATGTCGCCGTGTACCAGGGCGCTCCGATGGGTGCACCCGAGCGTTCGCGCATTGCGATGACCGTACCCGAGGAGCAGACCTACACCGAGGGTTCCGTCGCCAAGGGCGCCCTGCCGCTGATCGGCCGCTGGCTTGAGGACGATGCGCAGGTGATGTTCAAGCCCGTGGCAGGCGTCTTCCGCATTCCGCTCTATGCGGCCGAGGAGGGCGTGGTGATCGAACAGGTGGAGCTCACCTCGCCCGTGCGCAACATGACGGGTAAGGTGGCCCTGAACAACCTCGACCTGCCCGAGAACTACAACGTAGCCGATCCCTCGGCCGAGCAGGTCGATACGTACGTCGTTGCGGACGAGGAGGGCAGCAAACGCGTGGTGCTGAAGGGCGAAATGCGTCCGGGCACCCAGGCGGAGACGGCTGCGGAGCTCTATATGGCGGTCGCTGCGGGCGACTACCGCGACGGCTTCACGCTCAAGATCACCGATGCCGAGGGCAGCACGATGACCGTGAAAAAGCCCGCATCGGAGACCGAGCTGGCGCTGCGTCCGGGCCAGATGCAGGCTTTCGAGCCGCTGCTCTACAACCAGCTCGCACCGGCGCTCACGCTCGCCGTGGATCCCGACGACCAGGGCAAGATCGCCGTGACGCCGGCCGATCCGGATCAGGTGGAGGCTGCCACGACCTACTCCATCAAGCTTTACCGTCCGGCAGGCGACAGCTGGCTCCCGGTCAATGAGACGGCGGAGGAGGTGACGCTGGCGGCCGATGCGCCGATCCTGCTGCACGAACGGATGGCCGACGTCGCACACTACCTCTCGCAGGGCGACAAGTGCCGTCTGGAGCTCATCGCCGCACGTAAGGACGGTTCGGTTTACACCCGTCAGTACGAATTCATCTATTATACGCCGAAAGTCGAAACGGGCGAGGCTACGATTCAGATTTCCGTAACCTATACGAGTATGAAGCTTACGATCACGGTGGAGAACCCCGAGGCGTTTACCTGGGAGAATTACAAGACCTGGGTGCTGGTGGACAAACAGAACGACTGGTCGATGCAGAATGCCGCGGGATTCCTGTCGGCAACGTACGACGCGACGGCCGGTACGATCTCCATGACCACTCCGGCACTGATGTATCCGGGCGAACACTACATACAGGTAGGCTGCTGCGATGACGACGGAGACGGTCTGCCCGACCATGTGTCCAACGAAGTCGTTTATACGAAGTAATCAATTTTGCGTCCTCCGCTTCGGGCGGAGGGCGTTTTTTCCCGAAAAAATCATGAAAAGAGATTCGATTGCGTCGGCGACGACGCGGCCGGCCTACGTAGCGCCGGCAATCGACACGGTGTGCGTGCGGACCGAACAGGGTTTCGCCGTATCGACGCCGTTCGGCGAAATGCAGGAGTTCGACGACAGTTCGACGCCCTGGGAGTGGTAGATCGAAAAATTGCAACCAAATGAAAAGATTGTTTTTATTGTGCGCCGCGGCCTTTGCGGTCGTGTCGTGCGCCCGGGACGAGGCGCTGGTTCCCGATTCCGGCACCGAGACGGTCTACTCAATCGAGGCGCGCCTCGGGCAGGCCACGCGCGTGGCGCTCGACGGCACGAAGCCGGAGTGGACCTTAGAGGATACGCTGGCCGTATACACCGGATCGGGTTACAGCTGGCACCACTTCAAACCCCGTGAAGGTGCGCCCCTGGGCTGCTTCTTCGGCTTTCAGGAGCCGCGGAGCATTCCCGGAGCCACGTTCAACATGGCTACGGTCGGAGCGCTCAACCCGATGTTCGACTCGAAGTACGGCGTGGATGCGTTGTGGCAGACCGTGCCCAACGTGCAGGCATACGTGGCCGACGGTCTCGCGCCGAAGGTGTTCCCGATGGTAGGCCGCTGGAAGGCGTCGGATAAGGGCGTGCTCTTCAAGCCGATGGCGGCCATGCTGGTCGTTCCGGTCTATGCTCCGGCCCAGACCGGGCTGCGCAGCGTGGAGGTGAACGCCGCAGGCTATCCCATCTCCGGACTCTTCGGCCTTACGACCTACAAGACCCTGCCCGAGGGCTATGCCGACCCGGCCGTGCGCGAGAATGGCGACGACTACTTCATCAACTACCAGGAGTGCACCTGGGTGCGGGTCGAGGGCGACATTGCGGCGGGCACCTCGGCATCCGATGCCGTCGAGGTGCGCTGCGTGGTGCTGCCCACCGATTTCTCGAAAGGTTTCACGGTGAAGGTGACCGATGCCGACGGCAATTCGATGACGCGCCTGATGAACCCGTCGGACGAACCCATGCGTCTGAATCCCGGACAGTTGCAGCGTACGGCACCGATCGAGTACGTGCAGAAGGCTCCCGACTACCGCGTGCGCACCTACGCCGACCTTTCGGAGGCGCAGCTCAAGTCGGGCCAGACGCTCGCGGCCGATGTCGAGTACCGCTGGTGGCTGGAGCGCGACGTGACGAACGACTGGGGCGAAGTGCGCCGCACGATCGTTACGGAGCAGAAACTCTTCACCTCCAAGGACGGAAAGTACATCGACCTCACCAAGCCGCTGTTCCTGCCCTACCTGAAGCCGGAAGACGGCGAGCGCATCTACTTCATGGTTTCGGCCACGGAGTCCAACGGTGCGACCTGCACGCGTTGCGTGGCCTACGACTACATAGCCCAGCCCGCCGAATACGAGGAGGATGCTTTCGCACTGAAGGCGAACATCGAGGACGGATGGCTGCGCGTTACGATCATCGACCCCGACAACAAGTTCGTGTACAACGCCAACGGTATTTCGACCTGCATGCTGTTCGGTCTGAATGACAACTGGGAATTCCCCGACTATGCGGCCGGCGGCGGTCTGACCGAGAATGAGACGTGGGACGCGCAGAACAAGGTGTGGAGCGTACGGCTTGCGGGGCTGTCGAATCCTCCCATGCGAGGCATGACGCTCAAAATCGCCTGCGGCGTCGATAACGACGGTGTGCCCACGGCCGTTTCGTCCTATGTGCAGATTACGGAAAACGGCGCGGAGATCCTGCCGGTGGCTTTCAAGGCTGCGGTGCTTTCGTTCAATCCGAACACGCTCCGGCTCCAATTCTCGGAGCTTCCGTCCGACTTCCCGGCTGATCCGCTGACGGGGCTTTACCTCCACGTGCCGTCGTTCGACGAAGGTTGGAACAAACCCGGGACAGATAAGCTGCTTACCCCGGGCGAACTGTCCGGT
>ERZ778510.1793-NODE-1793-length-12797-cov-5.990033_pt1 | contig 12797 bp, 10 predicted proteins | sample MGYA00510348_ERZ778510 | MGnify/ENA primary metagenome ERZ778510 (study PRJEB29527, sample SAMN07138969) | mouse gut metagenome | material: feces | host: mouse | place: China:Nanjing | collected 2016-01-25 ... | reverse complement strand
AGATTTACATTGATTCCCGTATCATCGCCTCTACCTCTGTGAATCTAAAACAGTTGCTGCAGAACAACGAATTTCTGGAAGAGTTATACTACTGTCTCTGCGGCATTCCCATCACCCTTCCTCCTTTGCGTATCCGCAAAAACGACATTATGCTCTATGCCAACCATATTCTGGACAAGCACAATAAATATTTTACGGCAAAATCCCTGCGGTTTGACAAAAAAATAACCGCCTGCTTTTCTCAGTATCCATGGCCCGGCAATATACATGAACTGGAAAATACAATCCAGTACATGTTATCTGTCCACAATAACAAATCTCCGATATTAGCACCCAACGAACTGCCTGTTCATATCAGAGAAAATGTCAATTCTATGGGGATTCCTCAACGTATGCGCAACGATATGCAGGCATCTGCCGGCACGCCCCTGCGTACGATAGAAAATCAGGTTCTTTTCGATCTGATTGCCGAATATGGCGATACCGTTGCCGGAAAAAAACAGGTGGCCAAAAAACTCGGCATCAGCCTCTCCACTCTATACCGTCGTCTTCAGGAGATGAATCAAAGAGCCTGATACTCTCCATGGATATGAAACGTAACCTGAAACAATAATTTTTACGGATATTTCCCATATGATTGACACGCCCTCTCTGCATTTGCTAAAATATCTTCGGAAAAATATTCCACCATAATAAAAGCAAAGGAATGATATAAATGCCCAGACTCAACGAAAATTATCTGAACCTGAAGGAAAGCTATCTGTTCTCGGAGATTGCCCGCCGGACTTCCTCTTATGCCGGGAAAAACCCGGAGAAAGGCGCGCAGATCATCCGGCTTGGTATCGGAGACGTGACAAGACCTCTTGGGAAGACGGTTTTAAGCGCCCTGCATGAAGGCGTGGATGCCATGGGCTCCGCAGAGACTTTTAAGGGATATGGCCCGGAACAGGGCTATGAAGCAACAAGGAATGCCGTAGCCGCCTATTATAAAAAGAACGGCGTTGACGTGGAACCGGAAGCCATCTTTATTTCAGACGGCGCCAAAAGCGATACCGGGAATATCACGGACCTCTTTGGTCCCGGCAATGTGATCCTGATCCCGGATCCGGTCTATCCGGTCTATGTGGACACCAACATCATGTGCGGAAATGAAGTGACTTATCTGCCCGGAAATGCAGAAAATGATTTTCTTCCCATGCCGGACAGGAAGCAGCACGCCGACATCATCTATCTGTGCTCTCCCAACAATCCGACCGGCGCATGCTACAACAAAGAACAGCTGACAGAATGGGTGGATTATGCACTTGCAAACGATGCCGTCATTCTCTTTGACGCTGCCTATGAGGCGTTTGTCTCTGAGCCGGAACTTCCAAGAAGCATCTATGCCATCGAAGGCGCCAGAAAATGCGCCATTGAATTCTGTTCCCTGTCCAAGACCGCAGGCTTTACCGGAACCCGCTGCGGATATACCGTTGTTCCAAAAGAACTGGTCTTCACGGCTTCAACAGGCGCTGTGATGTCCCTGAATGCCATGTGGAACCGCCGCCAGTGTACGAAGTTCAACGGAACCTCCTATATTGTACAGAAGGGTGCAGAACTGGTGTTCTCCGAGGAAGGTATCCGGGAATGCCAGGAGAATATTGCCTGTTACAGGAAAAATGCGAAGGCGATTGCAGACACGCTGACCGAACTGGGCATCCGTTTCTTCGGCGGTATCAATTCCCCTTACATCTGGTTCGAGTGCCCGAACGGCATGGATTCCTGGAGCTGCTTTGATTATCTTCTGGAACATATTCAGGTAGTCGGAACCCCGGGTGCCGGTTTCGGTGAGAACGGAAAGAATTTCTTCCGGCTGACCGCCTTCGGCACTTATGAGAAGACGGTGGAAGCAATGGAGCGTTTTAAAAAATTATTCAGCCGCTAATCAAAGAACTGCTGCAAAATGTAAGCCTGTCTGTCCGATCCGCTCCATGCAGTGCGGAGCATACAGGCAGGCTCACATTTTACAGCAGCTTATTTTCACCCTTTTTTATTTCCGGTAACAGCGGAAGCCCCAGTTCCACCTGAAAAGATTCTCCTTCCTGATACCATGCAAAGCTGCCTCTGTGTTCCTCCATGATTCTTCGGCAGGTCCGAAGTCCGATCTGCGTGCTCTCCCGGTTGTCTTTTCCGGGCCTGATCCGGTTCCGGATGCGGATAGACAGCATCCCTTCCCGTTCAGATGCCAGAATCTCCAGAGGCGCGTTTATATCCCCATATTTTTTCAGGTTGGAGATCAGATTATCGATCACCCTCTGCAGGTATTCACTGTCCACCTGAATCATACCCGGCAGCTCCCCGATCCGGCATTCCAGTCTTCCGCCCTGCTCCTGCCAGTCGAAAAACTGACTGTTGCACAGGTCTTCCAGAAGGTTCTCACAGGAAAGCTCCTGAAACTGATACTGATAGTCCCGTTTTCCGTATACAAGAAAATATTCAAACAGACGGTCTGACATCCGTTTCAGCTGAAATGCCTTCTCTCTGCAGTGTCCCAGGTACTTCTGCATCTGTGCTTCATCCTCATACCGTTCCATGGTCAGAAGCTCCAGATATCCGATCAGCGACGTGAGCGGCGTGCGCAGATCATGAGACATGGCGGTGACCAGCTCCATATTGGCTTTCTCAGCCTCATCCTTCATCAGCTGCTGGTCCAGAATTCCGTTTTTCAGACTCTCAATCCCCTCTGCCAGTCCGGTAATCTCATCATTTCCGCGTATGGTCATAGGATATTCCAGATTCCCGCTGCCGAGAATCTTCAGTTCATAATCCAGACGGTTGATATAGCGGATCTTCCGGTGAATCAGCAGGAACAGAAGGATGATAAAAACCATCCCCCCTGCCATATATCCGGCAATATCGATGATATAAAACATCTGCGGATCCATATAGCATTCCAGTTCGGCCTTGATCAATGTGCCGTCTGTCAGCGTCACATCATAATACGGCAAACCGCTGCCGTTTAACGGAATCTCAGCATCCTCGTCTGCTATGGGAAGCATATTGCTGCTGAACAGGGCGTCCACATCCTGGTAGAAAACCACGTATACGTTTTTTTCCTTCTGAGCCCAGGATACCAGCAGTTCAATATTATCTTCCGTCACCTGCTTCTCCTGAATAAAATCCTGAAGCCTGTTCAGGCAGTCCCGGGTCTGAAATTCGTAATAATCCTCGTCTTCTATTTTGTCCAGCATGTAGTGAAGTCCCACATCTTCCAGAAACTGCGCTGCCAAAACGCCCGCAATCAGGGAAATCAGCGTCATCATGATCAGTTCCAGTGTAAGTCTGCGTCTTCTCTTTTTTTTAATTAACACAATAGCCTCTTCCCCATATATTCTGTATATAAGATTCTCCGTTCTTCTCCAGCTTTCTCCGGATATTCCGGATGTGCACCATCACGGTATTCCCGGAATTCGGGAAAAACATTTCCTTCCAGATGGTTTCATAGATCTCCTTCACGGAAAATACCTTCCTCGGATTCGAGATCAAAAGCAGAAGAATCTGATATTCCATCTCTGTCAGCGTGACATCCTGCCCGTGAATCTGTACGGTCTGAAGCTCCTGGTCGATGGTAAGGTCACGGTAAAAGATAAGCTTCTCCGTCTTTTCATCCGACTTCTGATAGACCCGGTACCTCCGGATCAGCGCCTTTACCCGGGATAGCAGTTCCATATAGGAAAACGGCTTCACCAGATAGTCGTCGCCGCCTGCCGAAAAACCAAGCACCTTGTCATGTTCGCCGGACTTTGCCGTCAGAAACAGAATCGGAACATTTGTTCTCTCACGAATCCGCGTACAGGCCTGAATCCCGGATTCCCCGGGCATCATAATATCCAGAATCACAAGATCTGCCCCTTCCGCCTGTTCAACCGCTTCCTGCGCGTTGACTGCTTCCAGGATCTCATATCCTTCGCTTCCCAGCATCATCCGAAGCACTTCCCTGATCTCCGGTTCATCATCCGCCACTAATATTCTCTGCCTTTCCTGCATTTCTTCATCCATCCTGTTCTCTGTCTTCCTGCCCACAGTGTAACATGTCCGATTCATTCTTACGAGTGGTCCGGCTCACAATTAAGATTTCTTAAGAATTAAACGGGGCTACAGTACTGTAGCCCCATTCCCTGTCTCTACCACATAAAATTCCGCGCAGAACCCTGTCCGCTTCTCATAATTCTGACCGACTTTACTGATAAATTCATTGACTGCACTGTTTCTCACGATGCTGACGGTACAGCCGCCGAATCCGGCCCCCATCATGCGCGAACCCAGCACGCCCTCAATCTCCCATGCTTCTTCCACCAGAATATCCAGTTCCTCACAGGATACCTCATAATCCTCTTTCAAAGACAGATGCGAAGCGTTCATAAGCTGCCCGAACTCTTCGATGTCCCCCCTTTTCAGCGCCTCTACCGCCTGAATCGTCCTCTGATTCTCTGTCACGGCATGGCGCGCCCGCCGAAGCCGGACCGGACTTTCGATCATCTCCTGCACCTGTTCAAAGACTTCCGCTGTCAGTTCCCCCAGATCCCGTATGGCGATTACCCGCTGAAGCTCCTCCAGCGCCTGTCTGCACTGGGAACGCCTCTCCTGATACCGTTCATCCACTGCAAGCCGTGCCTTCTGACTGTTCGTAATGATAATTTTCTCATGCGGAAGGCGAAGCGGCGCATAGATGTAAGACAGATCGCTCGTATCCAGAAAGATCGCATGGTCCTTTTTTCCCATGGCAATGGCAAAGGGATCCATGATCCCGCTTCCGGCTCCAATATATTCATTTTCCGAAAGCTGGCTGAACAGGGCAATATCCACCATATTGACATCCGAAAGCCCCTCCAGTTCCTTCAGGATCAGTCCAGTCACCACCTCAATCGACGCGGACGAACCGATTCCAAGCCCTTTGGGGATATCGCCGTAATACAGAATATCCAGTCCTTGCGATATCCTGCATCCTTTGTTTATAAATGTCCGGATCACCCCTTTCGGGTAATTCCCCCAGCCATCCTTCTGACGGTAGTCGAGATCTCCAAGGGATGCCTTCACCATCCCTGTTTCCGAATAATTCAGGGAATAAAGGCGAATATCCGTGTCTGCTCTTCTCCTTGCCGCCGCATAGGTTCCCACCGTAATCGCGCATGGAAATACATGCCCGCCATTATAGTCTGTATGCTCCCCTATCAGATTGATCCGCCCAGGGGCAAAATACACATGGACCGCATCTCCCTCTCCATAGATTTCCAGAAATTTGTCCACCAGCTGCTGTCTCATAACTCTCTCCCTCAAAAATTTCTGAAAACAGTATCCCGCCGGACCGTCAAAATCCGGCAGGCATACCGTTGATACATGTTACAGTCTGCAAATATTTTCATTCATGAGTATAAATTATCATAGCATATTTTGTCGTTTTTGTTAATACACTATCTCAGAAATCATTTCCATGATATAATTGACTTTTCCCTGCTTCATGAGTAAAATGGAAGTTAATCTTTTTAAAAGGAGTATTTACAATGTCAGAATTTTTAAAAGTCTTTTTACTTGGTATTGTGGAAGGAATCACTGAATGGCTCCCCATCTCCAGTACCGGACACATGATCCTCGTGGAAGAATTCATACAGCTCAATGTATCCGCCGATTTCATGGAGATGTTCCGTGTCGTCATACAACTGGGAGCCATTCTGGCGGTGGTCCTTCTGTATTTCCCAAAGCTGTGGCCTTTCTGTTCTCCCAAAGACGGATGGATCCGTAAAGACACCTGGACTCTATGGTTCAAGGTCCTTGCCGCGGTACTTCCTGCCGCAGTCATCGGCATTCCTTTTGACGACACACTGGACGCCCTGTTTTACAACTACCGGACCGTTGCCGTTACTCTGATCGTCTATGGAGTCCTGTTTATCGTGGTGGAAAATTATAACCGGAAGAAACGCCCAAAGGTCGCTTCTCTGGACAACATAACCTGGTCCCTTGCCATCGGCATCGGCATTTTTCAGGTCCTCTCTCTGATTCCCGGAACTTCCCGTTCCGGTGCGACGATTCTCGGCGCGATTCTGCTGGGGGCTTCGAGAAGCGTGGCTGCTGAATTCAGTTTTTTCCTTGGCATACCGGTCATGTTCGGAGCCAGCCTGTTAAAGCTTGTAAAATTCGGCTTTGCCTTCTCAGGCGCTGAGATCGTGCTTCTTCTGACCGGCATGGCAGTGGCATTTCTGGTATCCATTCTTGCCATTAAGTTCCTGATGAACTACATCAAGCGGAACGACTTTAAGCCTTTTGGGTATTACCGTATCATTCTCGGCGTCCTCGTTTTATTCTATTTTATATTTATGAAATAAAATCAGAGCCGTGACGAAACCATGCAGGATCTGCCGGAAACCGCGGCAGTCCGTTTTTCAAAAGAAAGGAATGACAACTTTTTATGTACAGAGACATTGCAAAGCTCATCCTCTACCGGGATCCGGGAGAAGACAGCATCCTGCGGAAGCTCTCCGGTATCTTTGAGGACTTTGACCAGAACCGCGGCACGAATGCGGAGCTTACCACACGGATCTATGAACAGATGAAAGCGCTTCTCGACCTTGCCACCCGGTATGGATTCGACAAAAACCTGTGGCACAACTATCTGACCTTCCTTCTCCTGACCAATGAAAATTCTTTCAGCATGACCAGTGAGAAAGTCGGCGCCAATGACGGAACCGTCAACCATTTTGCCAAAGGGGATTTTGCCGTCTTCAAAAAGCTGTTCGACTTTGATTTTGCCCCCATCGAAAAAGCGCTTGGCATTGACTGCTTCTCCACCATCTGTCATTATCGTTCCATCCAGAAAAAAGAACGGATGTATAATAAAAATGTCAGCGAAAAGGTCCGGATGATCAGTGAACAGCTGGAACAGGCAAAGGATGAAGAGGAGATCTTCCGTATCATCACGGATTTCTATGCCGCTTACGGCGTCGGCATGTTTGGCCTGAACCGCGCGTTCCGCATCCGGCATCTGGAAAACGGCGTGGAATTTCTTCCCATCAACAACACAGACCGGGTCGTGTTAAATGACCTGATCGGATATGAGATCCAGAAGAAAAAACTGATTGACAATACAGAGGCGTTTATCAACGGGCTTCCCTGCAACAATGTACTGCTCTGCGGGGACGCCGGCACCGGAAAATCCACCAGCATCAAGGCACTTTTAAATGAATACTATGACCAGGGACTGCGCATGATCGAGATCTACAAACACCAGTTCCAGGATCTGTCCAGTATCATTGCACAGGTCAAAAACCGGAATTACCGCTTTATTATCTATATGGACGACCTGTCTTTTGAGGAATTTGAGATTGAATACAAATATCTGAAAGCGGTCATTGAGGGCGGTATGGAGACGAAGCCGGACAATGTGCTGATCTACGCCACTTCCAACCGCCGCCACCTGATCAAGGAGACATGGAACGACCGGGATGACATGGAGATCGACAACGGCATGCACCGGTCCGATACCATGCAGGAGAAGCTGTCCCTGGTCGCACGGTTCGGCGTCACGATCTATTATGGAAAACCGTCGCCGAAGGAATATTTTACGATTGTAAAAGAACTCCGGAAACGTTACCCGTCCATCACCTGTTCCGACGAAGAGCTGTGTGCCGAGGCAAACAAATGGGAACTGAGCCACGGGGGTATCTCCGGAAGAACGGCACAGCAGTTTATCAATTATATGGCTGGAAAAGCCGAATAACTGCACAAAACCGGCTCTGTCTGTCTCAGACGGACTTCAAATGTCCGAAAGAGACAGACAGAGCCGGTTTTCTGTCCGTTTCCGTCCACAGGAGTGCTGCGCACCGAAGGCAGGACCGCCTTCTTTGTATGTATTTTTATCATATACTATCCGCGTTTTGGATGATATCCCTTCACCAGTTTCACTACGGTTCCCGACAACAGGAACAGTGCGATCAGGTTCGGAATTGCCATCAGCCCGTTGAAGGTATCCGCGATACTCCAGAGCAGTCCCAGATCCATGGTCGCCCCCACGATTGCCATCAGAGAATAGACGATCATAAACGCTTTGTTGTATTTACTTCCAAACAGAAACTCGCAGCAGCGGGTTCCGTAAAATCCCCAGCCTATGATGGTCGAAAATGCAAAACAGCACATGGCAACGGCTGTGAAGACCGAGACCCAGCTTCCATACACTCTGGTAAATCCGCTGATGGTCAGCTCTGCTCCTGCCGCCGCCCCATAGCCGATCTCCACGCCGCTGCACAGGATCACCATAGCCGTCAGCGTGCAGATCACGATCGTATCCGCAAACACTTCAAAGATTCCCCAGTATCCCTGCTGCACTGCCTCCTTCGTGTCTGCAGTCGCATGGGCAATGGAGCCGGTGCCAAGTCCTGCTTCATTGGAGAAGATGCCTCTGGACACGCCCCGCTTCATACTCGTAAACATGCTTCCCACGATTCCGCCGGTAAATGCCGCCGGCGAAAAGGCGCTCTGCACGATCATCGCAAAGACTCCGGGAACCTTTCCGGCATTCAGAAGCATCACGCCCAGTCCCAGTACCACATAAAGCACCGCCATAAAAGGAACCAGACGCTCCGTTACCATTCCGATCCTGCGGATGCCGCCAACCAGAACCAGAAGAACCACTGCCGTAATCAGAATACCGATCCCCAGATTCACAGCGCCTTTCATACCTTCACCGATGACTCCGTAGTTCAGAAGCGCAGAGTTTACAGCCGCTGTGATCGTGTTAACCTGTGTGGCATTTCCGGTTCCGAACACGGTCAGGATTCCGAGAGCAGAATAGATGGACGCAAGCCACATGAAATTTTTCCCAAGCCCGTTTTTCATGTAGTACATGGGACCGCCTGTGTAATCCCCCTTCTCGTTCTTCTCCCGATAGTATACCGCCAGCGTCACCTCTGAAAATTTGGTGCACATGCCAAGAAACGCCGATATCCACATCCAGAACACGGCGCCTGGTCCGCCGATGGCAATGGCGCCCGCCACTCCTGCAATATTTCCGGTGCCAACCGTCGCCGCAAGAGCCGTACAGACCGCCTGAAACGGTGTCATGGCTCCCTCTCTGGCTTCTTTTTTGTGGAACATCCTGCCGATCGTCACCCGCAGCATATACGGAAATTCCCGGATCTGCAGGAAACCGGTCCGGATGCTCAGCAAAAGCCCCACCCCGATGATACAGATCATCGCAGGAACCCCCCAGACAAAATCATTGACTGCAGAATTCACCTGCTCTATCATTTGCAGCATAAAACTCCCTCCTCTGAACACGCATCAAGTCTTATTGTACCATGTCCGCCCGAATGCATGCAGTCCGCAACTTTATTTATTTTCCAGAAGCTTCTCCACACTGACCAGCTTCACACAGAGCACAAACAGCTCTCCTGTAATCTTCAGTTCCTCCAGCGTCGGATAGGAGGGTGCAATCCGGATATTGCTGTCGTGAGGATCCTTCCTGTACGGATAGGTGGCGCCGGCTCCGGTCATGGTCACGCCGGCTTCCCTGCACTTCTCCACGATCGCCTTTGCACAGCCGTTCATGGAATCAAAGGAGATAAAGTATCCGCCCAGCGGCTTCGTCCAGCTTCCGATTCCAAGCCCTCCCAGCTCTTTCTCCAGCATCTCCAGCACCAGATCAAACTTCGGCCGCATGATCGCCGCATGCTTTTTCATATGCTCTTTTATGCCGTCCAGATCTTTAAAATAAAGCACATGACGGAGCTGATTGATCTTGTCATGGCTGATAATCTGAATCGTCATGGACTTTTTCACCCATTCCAGATTGCCCAAAGAAGCCGCAATACAGCTGATGCCTGCTCCGGCAAAGCTGATCTTGGAAGTAGATGCAAAGATCAGCACCATATCCTCTTTCCCATTCGCCCTGCACATGGAGAGAATCTCCGGCAGTGTATCCTGCTTATCCTCATACAGATGATGGACGCAGTATGCATTATCCCAGTAAATCCGGAAATCCTCCGCTGCCGGATTCAGATCTGCCATTCTTCTGCATACTTCCTCTGAATAGGTGATGCCCAGCGGATTGGTGTACATGGGTACGCACCAGATCCCCTTGACCGCCGGATCCTTTACATATTCCTCTACCAGATCCATATCCGGCCCGTCTTCCTTCATCGGGATCGTGATCATCTCAATGCCGAAATGTTCCGTGATCGCAAAGTGACGGTCGTAGCCCGGCGCCGGACACAGGAATTTTACTTTCTCCAGCCTGCACCACGGCGTGCTGCCCATGACTCCATGGGTCACGGAACGGGAAACGGTATCATACATCACGCTCAGGCTGGCTGTACCAAACACAATGACATGCTCCGGATCCACCCCCAGCATACTGCCGAGCAGTCTGCGGGCACCAAGAATGCCCTCCAGATAACCATAGTTTCTGACATCCACGCCCTGCTCATCCCTCATATCAAAATTTCTGTTGAAAATGTCCATCATGGGCATTGTCATGTCAAGCTGTTCCGCTGCAGGCTTTCCTCTGGACATGTCCAGCTTCAGCCCCTTTCCTTTTGCTTCTTCATATTGAAGCAAAAGCCGTTCTTTTAATGCAAGCAGTTCCTCTTTTTCAAGTTCACCGTATGGTCTCATAACGATTTTCCTCCTTCATTTTTTTATAATATCCGGCGCCTGAACATTCCGCGCCTTCTGTATCTACACATAACAGGAGACTGTAAGTATCTACAGTCCCCCAGTCATTGTCTCTCTTCAAATACTTTTCCGACCAGACAGTCATACTCCTGCCACGCCGGGTATTCCTTCAGCTCTTCCAGCGCTTCCGCAACTTTCCGGTACATCCAGCCGTGCATGGACTTGTCCTTCTCATGAAAACGCTCCCACAGCCTGTCACCGATGATCTCCACATCTCTTGCAACTGAACGCATATTGGAAAGCTTGTCTGCCAGCGCCAGCATCTTCGCGCTCCGGTCTGCGCGGTTCCTCAAAAACGCAATCGCTTCCTCCTTGCGCAGCCTCCAGGTACTCTCCGGCGGAAGTTCAGGTCTCTTATCCTCCGATTCGCAGGCCACATAGAACGCAATCCGCCCGCCAAAAAATTCCTGAAGTTCCGGCAGCGTCACATCTGTGTCCTCTACCACATCATGCAGCACTGCCGCCGCAATCAGTTCCTGGTCGTCTGTCATCTCTGCCACGATCGCTGCCACTTCCATCGGATGGACGAGATACGGAATCCGGCTCCCTTTCCGCGTCCCTCCCCGGTGAGCCACTGTCGCAAATACGGCTGCACGCTCAAATAACGGCAGATCATCTACGGACAGCATACACTTTAATTGTTTTGACATTTCCATGGTCATCTTGTAAAATACCTGTTTCCCTTAAAGCCCCACTTTATTACGAGTGTATCATATCACAGATCATTCCAATTGGCAACTCTCGAAATCAAAAGCTTTTATTTTTCAGTCTTCTGTAAAACTGCTCATAGAAATCCTGGTCCGGCTCATAAGGGGTTACATAAAACCGGTTTAAAAGCTCCATGCTGACCGGTTTGATCTGTTCCGGGTCCGTTTCCACCAGCTTCCTCTGTTCCTTTAAAAAATCATGCCAGTCAGTGATAAACCGCTCATACCGCTTCAGTTCCGGGATGTCCAGCCATTTTCTGACCTTTACTTTTCCTTTATCCGGTTTCGGACATTCATGGACCTGCAGAAAATACCGAAAGCCCTGTTCTTCATAAAATCTTCCCAGCGGAAACAGGCGGCACATGCCCGGGCGGAAACCATGAATGCTGCAGCGGCCCTCCGGGTCCAGAAAGGTGCATCGTTCCTCCTCTCCTGCCATCCGAAGATTCGGCAGGATCAGGCGGTCTGCTATATACAGTTCGATCCGTTCTGCCAGCAGCGCTTCAAAACCGGTCCCGAGCCCGCAGCACAGCCAGAAGACATCCAGCGGATCCAGAATAACGGAATGTCCCATCCCCTGACAGCAGGCAGCGCAGCCGTGGCATCCCCGGCAGTCCGCCTTTACCAGATCATTGGCCGTATACAGCCGTCCGTCCGACACCTCGTTCATGTCAATATTCCGTTCCATCTTCTACTCCTCTTCCATGTCCCTGCGGCCCAGCCGCACCTCGTTCAGCTTTTCCGCCAGTTCCTCCGGCAGATAGTCAAACAGATAGTTTTTACTTCCGGGAAACTGTTCCACATATTCTTCCCGGATCTCCCGGCTGATCCGTTCCATCTCTTCTCTGAGCTCCCGCGCCGACATCATGATGCAGCCCTGTCCGCGGATGATGATCTGCTCCAGTCCGTCGGAGGTCGCCACCGTTACCTGATATTTCCTCCCGATCTCATGAACCGTCCGTTCGATGTACTGGTCTGCAGTCTCCGCTTCCTTCGTGTACACCACATGGATATTATGATATCGGGTCACCTCTTCTGCATGTCCCTCCAGCCGGTAGGCATCAAAGACCAGAATCAGTCTGCACTTTTGGAATCCCTGATAATTGCACAGGATATCCATAAGCCGGTCTCTGGCGCTGCCCAGGCTGACCTTCGCAAGTTCCCGGAGCTCTTCCCATGCAAATATGATATTATAACCGTCCACCAGCAGATACTCCGGCAGTTTCTCCCTCGGTCGGGACGGGCGGGGCTTTCCTGCCGTCTCTTTTGCCTTCGTCTCTGTGAATACGTTCCTTCGGCCGCTGTCTCCGCCCGTCCGGCGCTTCGGTATGCCATAGGTCCGGGTAAAGATTTCCTCCAGTTCTTTTTCTTCCTCCGCCGTACCGGGCA
>ERZ778510.1792-NODE-1792-length-12799-cov-10.186598_pt1:10000-12799 | contig 12799 bp, 8 predicted proteins | sample MGYA00510348_ERZ778510 | MGnify/ENA primary metagenome ERZ778510 (study PRJEB29527, sample SAMN07138969) | mouse gut metagenome | material: feces | host: mouse | place: China:Nanjing | collected 2016-01-25 ... | reverse complement strand
TTTTTTTTGGGGTGGTGGAGAGTCCCGGGTACTTCACTCCTGTCTGCGGTGTCCAAGTGTTCATGCCACGTGCCTCCCGAGTGCACTTTTTTTTGTGGCAGTCGCTCGTTGTGTTCTCTTGTTCTGTGTCTGCCCGTATCAGTAACTGTCTTGCCCCGCGTGTAAGACATTCCTATCTCGCTTGTTTCTCCCGATTGCGCGTCGTTGCTCACTCTTAGATCGATGTGGTGCTCCGGAGTTCTCTTCGGGCCAGGGCCTAAGCCGCGCCAGGCGAGGGACGGACATTCATGGCGAATGGCGGCCGCTCTTCTCGTTCTGCCAGCGGGCCCCTCGTCTCTCCACCCCATCCGTCTGCCGGTGGTGTGTGGAAGGCAGGGGTGCGGCTCTCCGGCCCGAGCGCTGCCCCGCGCGCACTTTTCTCAGTGGTTCGCGTGGTCCTTGTGGATGTGTGAGGCGCCCGGTTGTGCCCTCACGTGTTTCACTTTGGTCGTGTCTCGCTTGACCATGTTCCCAGAGTCGGTGGATGTGGCCGGTGGCGTTGCATACCCTTCCCGTCTGGTGTGTGCACGCGCTGTTTCTTGTAAGCGTCGAGGTGCTCCTGGAGCGTTCCAGGTTTGTCTCCTAGGTGCCTGCTTCTGAGCTGGTGGTGGCGCTTCCCATTCCCTGGTGTGCCTCCGGTGCTCCGTCTGGCTGTGTGCCTTCCCGTTTGTGTCTGAGAAGCCCGTGAGAGGGGGGTCGAGGAGAGAAGGAGGGGCAAGACCCCCCTTCTTCGTCGGGTGAGCGCCCACCCCGCGCACTAGTACGCCTGTGCGTAGGGCTGGTGCTGAGCGGTCGCGGCTGGCCTTGGAAAGTTTCTCGAGAGACTCATTGCTTTCCCGTGGGGAGCTTTGAGAGGCCTGGCTTTCGGGGGGGACCGGTTGCAGGGTCTCCCCTGTCCGCGGATGCTCAGAATGCCCTTGGAAGAGAACCTTCCTGTTGCCGCAGACCCCCCCGCGCGGTCGCCCGCGTGTTGGTCTTCTGGTTTCCCTGTGTGCTCGTCGCATGCATCCTCTCTCGGTGGCCGGGGCTCGTCGGGGTTTTGGGTCCGTCCCGCCCTCAGTGAGAAAGTTTCCTTCTCTAGCTATCTTCCGGAAAGGGTGCGGGCTTCTTACGGTCTCGAGGGGTCTCTCCCGAATGGTCCCCTCGAGGGCTCGCCCCCTGACCGCCTCCCGCGCGCGCAGCGTTTGCTCTCTCGTCTACCGCGGCCCGCGCCTCCCCGCTCCGAGTTCGGGGAGGGATCACGCGGGGCAGAGCCTGTCTGTCGTCCTGCCGTTGCTGCGGAGCCATGTGGCTCCGGTTGTGTGGTGGTGGCTGGGGAGAGGGCTCCGTGCACACCCCCGCGTGCGCGGTACTTTCCTCCCCTCCTGAGGGCCGCCGTGCGGGACGGGGTGTGGGTAGGCGACGGTGGGCTCCCGGGTCCCCACCCGTCTTCCCGTGCCTCACCCGTGCCTTCCGTCGCGTGCGTCCCTCTCGCTCGCGTCCACGACTTTGGCCGCTCCCGCGACGCGGGCCTGCGCCGCGCGTGGTGCGTGCTGTGTGCTTCTCGGGCTGTGTGGTTGTGTCGCCTCGCCCCCCCTTCCCGCGGCAGCGTTCCCACGGCTGGCGAAATCGCGGGAGTCCTCCTTCCCCTCCTCGGGGTCGAGAGGGTCCGTGTCTGGCGTTGATTGATCTCGCTCTCGGGGACGGGACCGTTCTGTGGGAGAACGGCTGTTGGCCGCGTCCGGCGCGACGTCGGACGTGGGGACCCACTGCCGCTCGGGGGTCTTCGTCGGTAGGCATCGGTGTGTCGGCATCGGTCTCTCTCTCGTGTCGGTGTCGCCTCCTCGGGCTCCCGGGGGGCCGTCGTGTTTCGGGTCGGCTCGGCGCTGCAGGTGTGGTGGGACTGCTCAGGGGAGTGGTGCAGTGTGATTCCCGCCGGTTTTGCCTCGCGTGCCCTGACCGGTCCGACGCCCGAGCGGTCTCTCGGTCCCTTGTGAGGACCCCCTTCCGGGAGGGGCCCGTTTCGGCCGCCCTTGCCGTCGTCGCCGGCCCTCGTTCTGCTGTGTCGTTCCCCCCTCCCCGCTCGCCGCAGCCGGTCTTTTTTTTCTCTCTCCCCCCCTCTCCTCTGACTGACCCGTGGCCGTGCTGTCGGACCCCCCGCATGGGGGGCGGCCGGGCACGTACGCGTCCGGGCGGTCACCGGGGTCTTGGGGGGGGGCCGAGGGGTAAGAAAGTCGGCTCGGCGGGCGGGAGGAGCTGTGGTTTGGAGGGCGTCCCGGCCCCGCGGCCGTGGCGGTGTCTTGCGCGGTCTTGGAGAGGGCTGCGTGCGAGGGGAAAAGGTTGCCCCGCGAGGGCAAAGGGAAAGAGGCTAGCAGTGGTCATTGTCCCGACGGTGTGGTGGTCTGTTGGCCGAGGTGCGTCTGGGGGGCTCGTCCGGCCCTGTCGTCCGTCGGGAAGGCGCGTGTTGGGGCCTGCCGGAGTGCCGAGGTGGGTACCCTGGCGGTGGGATTAACCCCGCGCGCGTGTCCCGGTGTGGCGGTGGGGGCTCCGGTCGATGTCTACCTCCCTCTCCCCGAGGTCTCAGGCCTTCTCCGCGCGGGCTCTCGGCCCTCCCCTCGTTCCTCCCTCTCGCGGGGTTCAAGTCGCTCGTCGACCTCCCCTCCTCCGTCCTTCCATCTCTCGCGCAATGGCGCCGCCCGAGTTCACGGTGGGTTCGTCCTCCGCCTCCGCTTCTCGCCGGGGGCTGGCCGCTGTCCGGTCTCTCCTGCCCGACCCCCGTTG
>ERZ778510.1790-NODE-1790-length-12819-cov-5.627076_pt1 | contig 12819 bp, 9 predicted proteins | sample MGYA00510348_ERZ778510 | MGnify/ENA primary metagenome ERZ778510 (study PRJEB29527, sample SAMN07138969) | mouse gut metagenome | material: feces | host: mouse | place: China:Nanjing | collected 2016-01-25 ... | reverse complement strand
GCTCGGCAAAATCCAAATAAATTTGGCTTTGCTCTCGACTTATTCGTATCTTTGTGGCAAAATTCATGCATATGAAAAAAATTTTTATCCCTATCCTCACCATCGCCGCTCTTGGCATCGCATCCTGCGGCAACAAAACTACAACCGAAACCGCTGTTGCTGAAGCAAGTGTCGAAACAACTTGCGGCGGCGTCAACTGCAGCGCACTCGAAGGCGAGTGGAGCCTCACCGCAATCGCTGTAGCAGACAGCACCACCTACACTCCCAGCGAGAACGAAGGCACTACTGTGACATTCCTGTGCGACAGCACCGTGAGCTTCAACACCAACTGCAACACCGTTGGCGGGCAGTATCTCGTAAACGGCGATTCCATCACCCTCGGATATCTCTTCAGCACCAAGATGGCATGCCCCGACATGCGCGCAGAGGAGCTGCTTTCCGCTGTTCTTCCCCAGGTGAAAACATACAGCATCTGCGGTGACAGCGTGGCCACTCTGAAGACCGACAACGAAAACACCTATATCAGTCTCAGCCGTAACTGCAAAGGCGGATGCACCGCCGAACAGGAACAATAAGGCTTGACCCCTCCGACGGATAAGATACGCACAGCGATTGCCGCCGTAGCCCTGACCGCTACGGCGGCATTCACTGCTTCCGCCTATGGGCAGGCTCACTCCCACCCTTCCGAAGACCAGCAGGAACCGGCCGGCAGGAAAACGGTGATAGCGCCTTCCTTCGCCTGGAAACTTCTGGCACCTCTGGGACTACGCGAGGAGTCGACCATCGACACCTTGTTTGTGGACTATTCCCGGCGGTCTATCCCATCGGAAGTCTCCGACGCGTGGGCAACTACCGGCAATTACGGATCGCAGGGTCTGAACATGATTTTCGACCATAGGGCGCCGCTAAGCGATTTCTATTTCCGTGATGCCGTGGAACACTGGCTCCCGTCGCACGACAAGACCAGATTCTACAACACCAGGATACCGATGACTCTGGTGGGATTCACCAGTTCTGGCGGCAGGGAAAACGCCCAGGAACTGCTGTCGGCTCGTTTCTCGGGAAATATCAACCCCAAAGCCCAGGTAGGCGCGATGCTCGACTACCTGTACTCGAAAGGCAGCTATGCCAACCAGGCCGTGAAGGATCTCAACTGGGGATTTTCCGGCAGCTACCTCGGCGACAGATATGAGTTTCAGGGATTCTACTACCACTACAACCTTCTGAACAAAGAGAATGGCGGCATCACCGACATGCTCTACATAAAGGATCCGGCAGAACTCCAGGGGGGAGTGACCACAATCGACGCCAAATCGATACCCACACAGCTCACCGCCGCGCACAACCGTGTATCCGGACAGCAGTTGTACCTCAACAACCGCTACAAAGTCGGATACTGGCATGAGGAACAGGTCGACGACACCACAACGACACGCACCTACATTCCTGTGTCGTCGTTCATATACACTCTCGATTTCCGCACCGGAAAACACATCTTCATTGACGACAATCCCAACGAGACAAAGAAATATTTCGAGCACACCTATCTGAACCCCGACCGCACCCACGACAAGTCCACATACTGGACTCTTAGCAACACGTTCGGAGTATCGCTGCTGGAAGGATTCCACAAATATGCCAAATTCGGACTCGCTGCCTATATCACACACCAGGTGCGCCACTATGCCATGCCGGCCGATACTATCGACCGCCGTGATCCGCAGTCAATCGGCCTTGACCCCTGGCCAGAGGGTGTGGGTAGCGTGAAAAACGATGAGACCGAACAACTCGCTTATGTTGGCGCACAGCTCACGAAAATGCGCGGTCTGAGACTGCGCTATGAAGCGACAGCCGAGTTGGGAATTCTCGGCCCGGTGGCTGGCGACGTCAGAGTCAACGGCCGCATACACACCCAGTTCCCGCTTCTTGGCGACAGCCTGCGGCTTACGGCTTTCGGTTCGTTCAACAACGAGGAGGCACCCTACCTCACACGCCGCTACAGGTCGAACCATTTCATATGGCATAACGATTTCGGCAAACGGCGCACTCTTCGCTTCGGCGGCACCGTATCGTTCCCTGTGACAGGAACAAGCTTTACCGCAGCTGTAAACAACCTCCAGAACCATATCTACTTCGGAACCAACGGCATGCCCGTACAGCACGGTGGCAATGTGCAGGTGCTGTCGCTCGCCCTCACACAGAACTTCACCTTCGGCATATTCCATTGGGACAACCGGGTGACCTACCAGACCACCAGCAACGACGCCGTGATTCCGCTGCCTGCGCTGGCCGTATACAGCAATATATATCTGCTCACACGCATAGCGACTCTGCACCTACAGGTAGGTGTCGACTGCGACTGGTACACGCGCTACTATGCCCCGTCGTATCAGCCGGCGACAGTAGCGTTCACCAATCAACGCGAATACAAGATAGGCAACTATCCGTTCTGCAACGTATATGCCAACATGAAACTATCGAAAACACGTTTCTTTGTAATGTATTCGCACTTCAATCAAGGTCTCTTCGGTGGTGCCAACTATTTCTCGATGCCTTACTATCCTCTGAACCCCTCCAGATTCCAGATTGGGTTGAGCGTGGATTTCGCAAACTGAGCACGCGGATTCTTATCTGAAACAATTTCAAACAAGCGAAACGGTAGTTTTTTAACACGACCAGACGCTACAAGGTGCAAGCTAAGCGTTTGTAACTCTATCACCTCTTTCAGTCAGCTACAAGGCATTCATTCTATCTATTTGAATATCAACCCACTCAACACACTGCAACAGCGACTGCCTATATAAATCGCACACAATTATGTAAGGCACTGAATCGTCGGCAGTTGCATCGGTTTTGATTTTTGCAAATATTTTTGCACTTGTTTTATCGGAAAAATTGCAGCAATTTTGCATTCACAATTTCAAAATAACTGCCGAACACGTCAATGGATTCTCAACCACACCAACAGCTATGGGAACGCTGCCGGGCGTTTATCCACGACAATGTGGATTCCGCCCAGTACAACACCCTGTTCGCCGGAATAAGCTCCGAAAGCTTCTCCGACGGGCGTCTCGTGCTGTGTGTGCCCAGCGATTTCTTTGTAGACGAAATCGAGAAGAACTACATGAAGCTTCTTCGTTCGGCCATAACAAAGGTGTACGGCGAGGGTGTGAAGCTCTACTACCGTACCGCCACCATCCAGGCCGACCCTGCCGCAGCCATCCTGCAGAAGAGCACATCCCCTTCTGGTACAATCATGGCCCAGAGCAGAGTCGAAGCCGCCAACCCATTCCGCGAACCTGTAAAGGGCGATTTCGACCCCCAGCTGAATCCGCGATACACTTTCGAGAACTATTGCCTAAGCGAGAGCAACAAAATAGCACGCAGCATCGGTGAAGCCATCGGCGACAATCCCACGCTCAAGACCTTCAACCCGCTGTTCGTTTTCGGCCCCTCAGGTGTGGGCAAAACCCACCTTATCCAGGCTGTAGGCATACGCATAAAGGAACGCAACCCGCAGGCCCGCGTGCTGTACGTGACCGCGCGTCTTTTCCAGAGCCAGTACACTGCCGCGGCATCGAAGAACATCAACAGCTTCTTCCATTTCTACCAGAGCATCGACACCCTGATTATCGACGATATCCAGGATTTGCAGAACATGCCCGGTACGCAGAATACGTTCTTCCACATTTTCAACCATCTGCACCACCACGACCGGCAGATTATAATGAGCTCCGACTGCTCTCCCGCCGATATGGAAGGCTTCGAGGCCCGTCTGCTCAGCCGCTTCAAGTGGGGCATGCAGGTAGAACTCGAACGTCCCGACCTTGACCTCCGCAGGGAAGTGCTTCGCCAGAAAGCCGAGCAGAACGGAATCAGCCTGCCCGACGATGTGGCCGAATACATTGCCTCCAATGTAACCCAGAGTGTCCGCGAAATCGAAGGTGTGGTGGTCTCGCTCGTGGCTCATGCAACAGTTCTCAACCGCGACATTACCGTAGACCTCGCACGACGTGTGATGTCGAACGCAGTAAAGATCAAGCGCCGCCAGGTAAACTTCGAGATAGTCACCGAAGCCGTAGCCTCGTACTACAATATCAGTTCCGACCTTATCTTCACCAAAACCCGCAAGCGCGAGATTGCCGATGCACGCCACGTTGTAATGTATCTTGCGAAAAAGCTGGCCGGCATGCCACTTACCGGCATAGGGCACAAGCTGGATCGCACACATGCCACAGTGATTCACGGCGTGCAGTGCGTAAACGACCGCATCAGCAGCGAGAAAGGCTTCGCAGCGGAGATTGCAGCCATCGAAGCATCCATCGCACAATAAACCGTCGACAACAGAATATAGCGGGCTTCTCACATCGAGAGGCCCGCTTCTTTTTCTCGTCAGTCTGGCTAATTTCCCGGCATGAATGCAATCAGCCTATAGTCTTCGCGATTTCAAGAGGAAGGAAAGATATAATCTTCTTATATGACACTGTGAGCAGGAGTGCAGCGGCAAACACCGCACAGTATCGTATCAGCCACATATTCGGAACGTTCATCCATGGTGTAATGGCATATACGGGGATAATATGCCAGAGATATTACTTCTGCCTCATGGCAGTCGGTTGCCGGTCATAAAACCGCATCATGATAAAAGCATCGCCGCCACAATCCTCCGGGTTGTGGCGGCGACTTTTATGGATTAGGCTGTAATTCTTTATCAGCGGCGACGGTTGGCCTGCTGACGCTGAGCGGCCTGGGCCTGGCGGGATGCCTCTTCAAGACGGGCCATGAAACCACTTTTCTTGCGGGGTTTCTTTGCATTCTCGGCCATCTTGGCACGAAGCTTGTCCTCGTTTGTGAAACGGCGGAAAGCCCAGCTCTGCACTATGGTGATAAGAAGCGACAGGAAGTAGTAGTAGCTCAGACCGGAGGCATAGTCATTGAAAATGAACAGGAACATCACAGGCATGAGATACTGCATCATCTTCATGCCAGGCATCGACGCACTGGTGGGCTGGCTGCTCATGGAAATGCGGATGTAAATGATGTTCACCGCGGTCATAAGCAGACAGAACAGACTCACATGGTTGCCATAGAAAGGTATGCTGAACGGCAGGGTGAGAATGGAGTCAGGTGCCGAAAGGTCGTGTGCCCACAGGAAAGACTGCCCGCGCAGCTCTATGGCCGATGGGAAGAACGAGAACATGGCAATGAGCACGGGCATCTGAAGAAGCATCGGCAGACAGCCCGAGAATGGGCTTGCACCGGCACGGCTGTACAGTGCCATCGTTTCCTGCTGGCGCTTGAGTGCGTCGGCCTGATCGGGATAGCGCTCGTTGATTTTCTTTATCTCCGGAGCGAGCACACGCATCTTGGCCTGGCTCTGGAAGCTCTTGAATGTGAAGGGGAATATAATGAGCTTGATAAAGAGGGTGAGCAGCAGGATTATGATACCGTAGTTGCCTATTCCTTTCAGGAAAGTGAATACGGGAATCACGATAAGCGTGTTTATCCAACGGAAGAGTCCCCAGCCCAGAGGAATAAGCCTTGTAAGATCGAGATTCTCGCCCACATCGAGATGCTTGTCGAGTGCCGACAGAACTGGGTAATCGTTGGGGCCGAAGTAGAAATCGAAGCTTGCGGCAGTGCCGTCGGCAACGGTATAGGGCACCTGGGCTGTCATGGACATATCCTTCAGGAATGTGGGATCATTCTTGATTACAGTGCTGTTGAGGTCGGCGCTGCCGAAGGGCTCGCGTGCCACAATCACGCTGGAAAAGAACTGGTTCTTGAAGGCCACCCACCGCACACGTCCGTTCAGGCTCTTGTGCTTGTTGTCGGATGAGCTGAGATCTTCGGGGCCTTCGCCTACGTATTTATAAAAAACGGCACTGTTACGCTCTTCGAAAGTGCGTCCTTTCTCGTTGCGGCCGAGTTTCTGGTTCCATGCAAATTCCATGGACGATGTGTTGCCGGGCAGGAACGTGTGCATACCGTTCTGGACGATATCCATACGAAGCAGATAGTTGTCGGGAGACAGGGTGTAGCGCACCGCCCATGTCGACACTGGTGTGGGATGTATAGCCAGCAACACGGCGCTGTCGCCTTCGAGTGTGGCCTCGAAGTTTAGATTGCGGGTGTCGATGCGCTGGTCGGCGGTGTTGAATGCAAAACTGTAGCCATCGGTGGGCGAACGGAAAAGCTCCACATCCGCGGGTTCTTCACCCACTTCCGTCTTGTAGTTCTTAAGACGCACCTGCTTTACGGCAGCGCCAAGAGAGCCTATTGTTATTTCCACAAGATTGTTCTGCAGAACTACATCGGTATTCTGTCCGCCGACAAAGCGGGCCAGATTTCCGTAGCGCATGCTGTTATCGGCGAAGTTCCTGAGAATCGTGGCCGCCTCTCCGTTGAGTCCGGCCACCGCATCGGCAACAGAAACGGTATCGTTCCGGCATACCACATATCCGCCAAGCTGTCCCTGCTGCGAAACCGTGAGAGACATCTGTGGCGAGGTGTAGTGGAACGAGCTGTCCGGAGACATCGAGCCTAAGGTTCTCACTGTCTGCGCGAGCAGGTGGCTGTCGATGCCTGCCACGGCCTGCGCATTCTGTGCAACGCCGGCAGAAGTCGCGACAGCACTCTCCTGCCCCTCCCGGGGCGTCTCTTTGGGCTTGGTAAGATAGAAGAAGCCAAACATTATGGCACCTATCAGCACCAGGCCGGTGAGTGTGTTTTTATCCATCTTGAGAAGGTATTTTCAGTATATTCTATCAGCGGATTACTCCTTGTTTTTGATGTCGTGGCAGGCTATCGCAGCATTCACGAAAGAACGGAAAATCGGACTTGGCTCAAGTACGGTGCTGGAGTATTCCGGATGGTACTGTGTGCCAACGAACCACCGTTTTTCCGGCAGTTCCACCACTTCCACAAGCCCTGTGGCAGGATTGATGCCCACACATTTCATTCCGGCCTGCTCGAAACGCTCGCGATATTCGTTGTTGAACTCGAAGCGATGACGATGGCGCTCGCGGATATCGGTTGTGCCATATGCTTCGGCAGCCTTGGAGCCGGATTCGAGATGGCAGTCGTAGGCTCCGAGTCGCATCGTTCCGCCCAGGTCGGAAATGGTCTTCTGCTCTTCCATAAGGTCGATGACCTTGTGCGGGGTGTGCGGATTCATTTCGGTCGAGTTCGCCTCGGAAAGGCCGAGGACATCGCGGGCAAACTCGATTACCATACACTGCATGCCGAGGCATATGCCGAAGGTGGGCACGTCGTTCTCGCGGCACCATTTCAACGCCACGAACTTTCCTTCGATACCGCGCTGGCCGAAGCCGGGGGCAATGACCACGCCGTCGAGTCCCGAAAGTTTCTCGCCAACGTTTTCGGCGTCGAGTTTCTCGGAATGTATATATATCAGGTTGAGCTTGTGGCAGGCATATGTGGCGGCATGGAACAGCGCTTCGGAAATGCTTTTGTATGCATCCTGAAGTTCCACGTATTTTCCGACCACGCCTATGGTCACTGTCTCCGTGGCCTTGTCCATCTTGTCGATGAATTCCAGCCAGCGGTCCATGTGGGGCTCACCCTCGAATGGTGTCGCGGTCTTGCGCAGCACGATTTCGTCGAGATGCTGGGCGTGCATCATCAGAGGCACTTTATAGATGGAGTTCACATCCTTGCTCTGCACTACCGAGTCCTGGGCTACATTGCAGAACAATGCGATTTTGCGGCGCATCTCCGGCGATATTTCCTTTTCGGTGCGCAGCACCAGGATGTCGGGCTGGATTCCCACTTCCTGGAGCGCCTTCACGGAATGCTGTGTCGGTTTTGTCTTAAGCTCCTTGGCCGCAGCGATGTACGGCACATATGTGAGGTGCACGCACAGGCTGTTCTGCCCGAGTTCCCAGCGCAGCTGGCGCACAGCCTCGAGATACGGCAGCGACTCGATGTCGCCGACGGTTCCGCCTATTTCGGTGATTATGAAATCGTAGTTGCCGGTTTTCCCCAGGAACTTCACACGACGTTTGATCTCATCGGTGATGTGCGGTACAATCTGCACGGTCTTGCCAAGATAGTCGCCGCGGCGTTCCTTATCGATTACGCTCTGGTAGATTCTGCCGGTGGTAACGTTGTTAGCCTTGGAAGTGCGCACATTGGTGAAGCGTTCGTAGTGCCCCAGGTCGAGGTCGGCCTCATGGCCGTCTTCGGTAACATAGCATTCGCCATGTTCGTAGGGGTTGAGAGTGCCCGGATCGATGTTGATGTACGGGTCGAACTTCTGAATGGTGACACGGAATCCTCTGGCTTTAAGCAGGCAGGCCAGCGATGAAGAGATGATGCCTTTGCCCAGCGACGACACTACGCCGCCGGTTACGAAAATGTATTTAGTATCCACGCTCGGTGTGTTTTTTCATATTTGGTGCAAAATTACAAAATTTATTCGTGGATGCCGCACACGGGGGCATCTTCATTGGTTTTATTTTACCGCTTGCGTCATTTTTCGTAACTTTGCGCCTCGAAAACGCAGAATACAGAAAATGCAGAACATCCGTAACATCGCAATCATCGCGCATGTCGACCACGGCAAAACCACACTCGTGGATAAAATGCTTCTTGCCGGACATCTCTTCCGCGACAACCAGTCAACAGGCGAACTCATCCTGGACAACAATGACCTCGAACGCGAACGAGGCATTACAATCTTGTCCAAAAACGTATCAATCGACTATAAAGGCTACAAGATAAATATCATAGACACCCCCGGACACGCCGATTTCGGCGGCGAGGTGGAACGTGTGCTCAACATGGCCGACGGCTGCCTGCTGCTGGTCGACGCTTTCGAGGGTCCGATGCCGCAGACACGTTTCGTGCTCCAGAAAGCCATAGAGATCGGCCTCAAGCCGGTGGTTGTTATAAATAAGGTGGACAAACCCAACTGCCGCCCCGAGGAAGTGCAGGAGATGGTGTTCGACCTCATGTTCAATCTCGACGCATCCGAAGAACAGCTGGACTTCCCCACTCTGTACGGCTCGGCCAAGCAGGGATGGATGAGCACCGACTTCCGGAACCCCACCGACAATATCCTGCCGCTGCTCGACACCATAATCGACACCATTCCCGGGCCCGCCGAGAATCCCGGAGCCACGCAGATGCTGATAACCTCGCTGGATTTCAGCAAATACGTAGGCCGCATTGCCATTGGCCGCGTTCACCGCGGCTCCATCCGCGAAGGCCAGGAAATCGCTCTTTGCCGCCGCGACGGCACCGTGAGCCGCCAGAAAGTAAAAGAGCTCCACACCTTCGAGGGCATGGGCCGCAAGAAGGTGGAATGCGTGGAAAACGGCGACATATGCGCGCTTGTCGGCATTGATGGCTTTGAAATCGGCGACACTGTGAGCACACCCGACAACCCCGAACCTCTGCCGAGAATCGCAATCGACGAGCCCACAATGTCAATGACCTTCACCATCAACGACAGCCCATTCTTCGGACGCGACGGCAAATATGTGACCAGCCGCCACATAGGCGACCGCCTCACCGCCGAGCTCGACCGCAACCTCGCTTTACGAATCGAGAAAGGCGCCAAGGAAGATGTGTGGACGGTGTTCGGGCGCGGCGTGCTGCACCTGAGCGTGCTCATAGAAACCATGCGTCGCGAAGGATACGAGCTGCAGGTCGGACAACCGCAGGTAATCGAGAAGGAAATCGACGGACGCCGTTGTGAACCCGTGGAGATGCTCTCTATCAATGTCACCGAGGAATCGGCCTCCAAAATGATCGACATGGTAACTCGCCGCAAGGGCGAGCTGGTTGCCATGAGCACCAAAAACGACCGCGTACAGCTTGAGTTCCAGATTCCTTCGCGAGGCATCATCGGCCTGCGCAGCAACGTTCTCACCGCGTCAGGCGGCGAAGCAATCATGAGCCACCGCTTCCTCGAGTACCAGCCCTGGAAAGGCGACATCGAACGCCGCACCAACGGTTCTCTGATAGCCATCGAGTCCGGAACGGCCTATGCCTACGCAATCGACAAGCTGCAGGACCGCGGCCGCTTCTTCATATTCCCTCAGGAAGATGTCTACGCAGGGCAGGTTGTAGGCGAAAACGCCAAGGACAACGATATTCCCGTGAACGTGACCAAGAGCAAGAAGCTTACCAACATGCGCGCATCGGGCGCCGACGACAAGGCCCGCATCGTTCCTCCGGTAGTATTCAGCCTCGAAGAAGCCCTGGAATATATCAAAGAAGACGAATATGTGGAGGTTACGCCCCACCACATCCGCCTGCGCAAAATAATACTCGACGAAACCGAACGCAAACGCGCCAACCGCTCCTGAGCCATCGACAAATGAGCCATTTCAGTCTGGTAACCAAAGGGAAGCTTGTGGAATTCTCCCGACCGGTGGTCATGGGAATCCTCAACGCCACACCCGACTCGTTCTACAGCGCATCCCGGCTGGCTTCAGAACTGGAAGTGGCGCATGCTGCCGAACGCATGGTTCTCGAAGGTGCCGGCATGCTCGATCTGGGAGCCTACTCTTCGCGTCCTGGTGCCGCCGATGTGCCTCCCGAAGAAGAGCTCAAGCGGCTGGAAACAGCCGTGAAAGCAGTCCGAAAAGCCGTAGGCGACGATATTCCGCTTTCAATCGACACCTTCCGCTCCCTTGTGGCGCTAAAAGCGGTGGGTGAATGGGGCGCGGATATTGTCAACGACATTTCGGGTGGCGAGGCCGACAGCGGCATGTTTGCCGCCGTGGCTGAGCTGCGATGTCCCTATGTGCTGATGCACATGCGCGGAACTCCCGCGACCATGCAGACCATGACCGACTATGGCGATGTAACCTCCGAGGTTGTGGCATGGCTGAGCCACCGGTTGCGGCAGCTCGAAGAGCTGGGAGTGGCGGATGTCGTTGTCGACCCTGGATTCGGATTCGCCAAGACCACAGAGCAGAATTACAGAATGCTTGCCGAACTGAGGCAATTCGAGCTGCTGGGACGCCCGCTGCTTGCCGGAATGTCAAGGAAAAGCATGATCACGAAAGTATTAGGCTGTGATTCTGGTTCCGGTGCGGCGCTGGCCGCCACAACGGCTCTGAACGTTCTCGCCCTGGAGCGTGGTGCTTCCATACTGCGCGTCCACGATGTCGAGGCTGCCAGCGCGGCAGTGGAGATGTTCGTAAAGATGGAAAACGCACGCCATTCAGAACACACATAGCATGGATTCGCGGAATTTTTGCGAAATTTGGAAATTCGATTAACCCACATCTGAAATGATGGATCTTCTCATACCTCTTTCCATAACCGACTACCTCGATGCCGCCTGGTTCTTCAACTGGTTCGTTGAAAACGCCGACTATCTGTTCGTGTTCATATTCATGATGATAGAAAGCTCGTTCATACCGTTCCCGTCCGAAGTGGTTGTGCCACCTGCGGCATACCTTGCCGTACAGCAGGGCGACATGAACATATTCGCGGTAGTGCTTGTGGCAACCGCCGGCGCGCTCGCAGGAGCATTGGTGAATTATGCCCTGGCCGTACTCATAGGACGCCCTATAGTGTATGCATTCGCCGATTCGCGCCTTGGCCATGCCTGCCTTATCGACAGAGAAAAAGTGGACAAAGCCGAACGCTACTTCGACCGCCATGGTGCCGTGTCGACATTCATAGGGCGCCTGATTCCCGCAGTGCGACAGCTTATTTCAATTCCTGCCGGACTGTCGAGAATGAGCATCTGGGTATTCTGCCTCTACACTTCGCTCGGCGCAATGCTCTGGAACGCCATCCTCGCCGCTCTCGGCTGGTGGCTTGCCCAGCATGTAAGCCTCGACGAGCTTTTCGGCGCTGTAGAAAAATACAACGGCTATCTCACCATAGCCGGTCTGGCGCTTCTGGCGTTCTGCGTGGCCTACATTCTCTGGCACGCCCTACGCAACAAGAAGAAACCGGAATAAACCCGACACCAAAAACACACTGTCATGATAGTCGCACCTTCCCTACTCTCCGCCGATTTCGGCCATCTCGCACGCCAGATTGAAACTGTCGAAGCTGCCGGCGCCACCTGGCTGCACTGCGACGTGATGGATGGCGTGTTCGTGCCTAACATCTCGTTCGGATTCCCTGTGATTGAAACCGTGGGCAAGCTCTCCGGCCTCCCTCTCGACGTGCATCTGATGATTGTCGAGCCGGAGAAGTACATCAGCCGTGTCCGCGATTGCGGCGCCGCTATCATGAACGTACATGTCGAAGCCTGCCGGCATCTGCACCGCACAGTGCAGGAAATCCACAACGCAGGCATGAAAGCAGCCGTAACACTAAATCCGGCAACACCCGTAGAGCTTCTGACCGACATTGCCGCCGACCTCGACATGGTGCTGGTGATGAGCGTAAACCCCGGATTCGGAGGACAGAGTTTCATCAGGCACTCAATCGAAAAAATCAGCAGGCTGAAAAAACTCCTCAACGACTGCGGCAGCAAAGCGCTTATCGAAGTCGATGGAGGCATAAATGCCGCCACGGGTGCGGAGTGTGCCCAGGCGGGAGCCGATGCTCTTGTCGCCGGCAGCTATGTATTCGGCAGCCCCAACCCCGCAGTGGCCATAGAGTCGCTGCGAATTCTCTAACCTTTCTTCCACTGTCTCTTCTCATCCAACATGCCCAGACCCATAAATCCCGATATGGACGACTTCGATGTCGCCACTCCCCGAAAAAGAACCTCCCGGCATCGGACATACGATGACTATGAGGATACCGACGAACCCTACGAACAGCCCCGGAAGAGCCAATGCCGCCCGCAGGTGAAGCCCGATTCCGAAGGCCCCC
>ERZ778510.1783-NODE-1783-length-12846-cov-4.977250_pt1 | contig 12846 bp, 13 predicted proteins | sample MGYA00510348_ERZ778510 | MGnify/ENA primary metagenome ERZ778510 (study PRJEB29527, sample SAMN07138969) | mouse gut metagenome | material: feces | host: mouse | place: China:Nanjing | collected 2016-01-25 ... | reverse complement strand
GCGCCTAAGGACCGGCGCCCTTCAATGGGGCTTTCAGGAACATATGCCCATAACAGGCTGAACGCCAGCATTTGAACAGTAACAAGAACTTAGATACGTGTATACAATAATACAGTTTTTTCTTGACAAGAGGGGAAGAAAAATTTATACTTATGCATAAGCATCAAAGGCGGTGTAGGAACATACATCGCCTTTGTGCTTAAAAACACCGGCATACAGGGCCGGGAAAAAAGGAGAGTACATATTTATGAAAAAGTTACTTGTGATGTCTATGATCGCATGCATGGCATTTTCAGCAGCTGCATGCGGAGCAAAAGAAGAGGCGCCGGCACCGGCAGACGGGGCAGAAGCGCCGGCAGAGACAGAAGCTTTGGAGGACGCGGCAGATGAGGCGGCTCCGGCAGAGGCTTCCGGCGACAAGACCTGGATCATTGCGATGGATACGGTGTTCCGTCCGTTTGAGTTCACGGATGAGACGGGTGAATTTGTCGGCATTGATGTGGATGTCATGAAAGCAATTGCAGAAGATCAGGGGTTCAGTTATGAGATCCAGAGTCTTGGATGGGACGCTGCAGTGGCTGCCGTACAGGCAGGCCAGGCAGACGGACTGATCGCAGGCGCTTCCATTACAGATGAGAGAAAGGCATCCGGCTGGATCTTCTCTGACGGATATTATAATGCGACTCAGACCTTCGTAGTTCCGGAGGGCAGCGATATTACGAGTTTCGAAGATCTCAGAGGCAAGAACGTGGCAGTGAAGAACGGTACTGCAGGGGCTGATTTTGCAGAGAGCCTGAAGGAAGAATACGGCTTTACGACAACTGTATTTGAGGATTCACCGACCATGTATCAGGATGTGATTCTCGGCAACAGCGCGGCATGTGTAGAGGATACCCCGATCATGGCAGACTCCATCAAGGTAGGCGGACTGGCGCTTCAGATTCCGGAAGGCATGGAGAGCGACGGTGCTCCTTATGGTTTTGCCATCATGAATGAAGCAAATCAGGAGCTTCTGGACATGTTCAATGCAGGACTTGCAAATATCAGAGAAAACGGAACTTACGATGAGATCATCGCGAAGTACCTTGGAGAATAGTTGTTTTAAGATACGGCTTTAAAGTAAGGAGAACCTGATCTATGATTTCTATCGTTCAAGTATATGGCAGCATGCTGCTTACGGCGCTTGGAAGGACGCTTCTGATGACTGTGCTTTCCCTGGTATTTGCCATGGTGATCGGTATGGTTTTCGGACTTATGAATGTGGGGAATAACCGGATGTTCAACTGCATCGGCACCGTTTATGTGGATGCGGTCCGGGGAGTTCCGCTGATCGTACTGGCATATTTTATCTACTTTGGAGTGCCTGCGGGGGTGCAGGGGATCGGTTTTGCCGGTTTTCGCCTGAGCGGGTTTCAGGCAGGCTTTATTGCCCTTTCCATGAACTGCGGCGCATATATGGCGGAGATCATAAGAGCAGGTATTGAAAGTGTGGACCGGGGACAGATGGAGGCGGGCAGAAGCCTGGGGCTTTCCTATGGTGCCTGTATGGCCCTGATCGTCGTTCCTCAGGCTGTCCGCACCATGATTCCATCCATTATCAATCAGTTTATTATCACGCTGAAGGATACGTCCATCCTGTCGGTCATCGGTTTCCCGGAGCTTACCAATGTGGGTAAGACCATCATGGGGAATACCTTTAAGAACCTGCAGACCTGGGCGATCATCGGCATCATGTACATGATCGTGATCACGACTCTGAGCAAGATCGCAAAACGGATTGAGAGGAGGGTGAACCATGACAGATAGACTGCATCATTGGATGCTGAACGCTGACTCCTGTAAGATCCATGTGACAAATCTGAGGAAAAATTTCGGAAAGCTGGAGGTTTTGAAGGACATCAATCTGGATGTGGCAGAAGGCGAGGTGGTCGTGCTTCTCGGACCTTCCGGGAGCGGGAAATCCACGCTGCTGCGCTGTCTGAACCAGCTGGAGACGGCCACAGGCGGACAGATCATCATCGATGGGCATGATGTGACGGACCGGCATACGGACATCAATAAGGTCCGTGAAAATATTGGTATGGTATTCCAGCATTTTAATCTGTTCAATCATCTGACTGTCATGGATAACATGACGCTGGCGCCGGTGCATTTGAAACTGGCGGCAAAGGAGGAGGCAAGACAGAGGGCGCAGCAGCTGCTGTGCAGAGTGGGACTGGAGGACAAGGCGCAGGCCTATCCAAGCCAGCTCTCGGGCGGGCAGAAGCAGCGCGTGGCAATTGCGCGTGCGCTTGCCATGAAGCCGGATATCATGCTTTTTGATGAACCTACCAGTGCGCTGGATCCGGAGATGGTCGGAGAGGTTCTGGCGGTCATGAAGGAGCTGGCAGGAGAGGGGATGACCATGGTGGTCGTTACCCATGAGATCGGATTTGCCCGTGAGGTTGCGGACCGTGTGATCTTTATGGAAGGCGGATATATTGTGGAACAGGGCACTCCCGAGGAGCTGATCCTGCACCCGAAGGAACGGCGTACGGTTGATTTTTTAAGCAAAGTCTTATAGAACAGTACAGGTCAGAGAGACTGCTGCAGAACCATGCGGCAGTCTCTTTTGGCGCGAAGACGCGCCTGCGTCATTTTCTGACCGGACCGTGCTGATTTCGCTGTTTCGGTTACGATTCGGAAAACTTACCGGAAATTCTGCTAAAAATGCATATGTCATGAGTTTTTAAGTTATCTTATCACAGAGGTGTGAGATACGTGTACAGACATATAAGAGATTTGCGGGAAGACCATGATTTAAAACAGTGGCAGATGGCGGCATATCTGGGATGCAGCCAGCGGTCATACAGCGATTATGAAAACGGAAAGACGCGGGTTCCTCCGGATGTTCTGATTGAGCTTTCCAGATTTTATGGAACAAGTGTGGATTATCTTCTGGATTTGACGGATGAAAAGACACCCTATCCAAGAACTGGCGAAAAATAGAGGCGTTCACAGGTGTGTGGGCGTCTTTTTTGTATGGATTAACCGGCTGTGCTGTTTCCGGCTTTGTCTGAAAAGAGAGAAAATGTTGACTTTTTTGCTTTAAAGCGATATAATCGAAAAAGCTATTGATGAATAGCAAATTTTTAGATACAGGAAAATGGAGGAAAAGACATGAAAAAGATGTTGGCGATTGCCATGGCGATGACCATGGGTCTTGGCCTGGTGGCATGCGGAGGCGGTGACAGCTCTGCAGATTCAACGGCGGAAGCGCCTGCTCAGGATGGGGCAGAGGCAGATGATACAGGAGACGCTGCAGAAGCAGAGGCTCCGGAAGAGACTCCTTCAGCAGGAGGAGAGAGCTATACCGTAGGGATCTGCCAGCTGGTGCAGCATGAGGCGCTGGATGCGGCCACTCAGGGCTTTAAAGATGCGCTGGTTGAGGAATTCGGCAATGCGGTTATCTTTGATGAGCAGAATGCGCAGAACGATTCCAATACCTGTTCCACGATTATTAACGGGTTTGTGTCCGGTGATGTGGACCTGATTCTTGCCAATGCAACACCGGCGCTTCAGGCTGCACAGGCAGGAACCAATGAGATTCCGATTCTCGGCACATCCGTAACCGAGTACGGCGTGGCTCTTGGCATTGACGGATTTGACGGAACCGTAGGCGGCAATATCTCCGGTACCTCTGACCTGGCTCCTCTTGACGAGCAGGCGGCGATGCTGAAGGAGCTGTTCCCGGATGCGACGAATGTCGGACTGATCTACTGTACGGCAGAGGCGAACTCTCAGTATCAGGTGGACGAGGTTCAGAAGGCTCTTGAGGGGCTTGGTTATACCTGCAAGCAGTACGGATTTTCGGATTCCAACGATCTGTCGTCCGTAGCAACGACTGCAGTGTCCGAGAACGAGGTTCTTTATGTTCCTACCGATAATACAGTGGCATCCAATGCAGAGCTTCTGAACAATATTGCGCAGCCGGCAAAGGTTCCGGTAATTGCCGGTGAGGAAGGCATCTGTGCAGGATGCGGCGTTGCGACTTTGTCTATCAGCTACTACGATCTGGGCGTTGGAACCGGTAAAATGGCAGCGAAGATCCTGACCGGTGAGTCGGACATCTCCACCATGCCGATTGAGTATGCTCCGCAGTTTACGAAAAAGTACAATGCAGAGCTCTGTGAAGCGCTTGGAATCACGATTCCGGAGGACTATGTTGCAATCGGTGAATAAGCCGAAAGCTGCAGGATAAAATAATCGGATAACGGCAGCGAGACTGGAAGATTCCTCTCTCGCTGTTGTCATTCCATATACATGGATGATTTTGCTGAGGTGATGAGAATATGAATCTTATGAATTTGATCAATGCCCTGCCAGGAGCCATGGCACAGGGACTCATCTGGGGAATAATGGCGATCGGTGTCTACATCACCTTTCGTATCCTGGATATTGCGGATCTGACCGTAGACGGTACACTCTGCACAGGAGGCGCGGTCTGTATCATGATGATGCAGAGCGGACAGAATGTGTGGGTATCCATGGCAGTCGCCCTGATCGCAGGCATGCTTGCCGGTATGGTTACCGGTCTGTTACATACATTTATGGGAATTCCGGCGATTCTTGCCGGTATACTGACACAGCTGGGGCTGTACTCTGTAAATCTGAAAATAATGGGAAAGGCAAATCAGGCCATTAATGTGGACAAATTTGATCTGCTGGTTTCTCTTCGCTATATTAAAGGAGTTCCTTTCTACAAAAATACTATTCTGATTGTGGCACTGATGATTCTGGTTCTGATCGTGTTTCTGTACTGGTTCTTCGGGACGGAGCTTGGATGTTCCCTTCGTGCGACCGGCTGCAATGACAGGATGGCAAGAGCGCAGGGCATCAATACGGATTTTAACCGGGTGCTTGGCCTGATGATCTCCAATGGCCTGGTGGCGCTTTCCGGCGCTTTGCTTGGACAGTATCAGGGATTTGCGGATGTGAATATGGGGCGCGGCGCCATTGTCATAGGGCTTGCGGCAGTCATCATCGGTGAAGCAGTGTTTGGAAAGCTTTTCCGTAACTTCGGCTTACGGCTGCTTGCCGTTGCCCTTGGATCCATTATCTATTATTTTGTACTGCAGATTGTGATCTGGCTGGGAATTGACACCGATCTTCTGAAACTGCTCTCCGCAGCGGTGGTGGCAGTCTTCCTGGCGATTCCGACCTGGAAAAGCAGATATTTTTCAAAAGTGGTCAACAGGGGGGGAGCATAAGATGCTGGAGATAAAAAACATATCGAAAACATTCAATCCGGGAACGGTAAATGAGAAACGGGCGCTCAAAAATGTGAGCCTGACGCTGGAAGACGGAGACTTTGTTACCGTGATCGGCGGCAACGGCGCCGGAAAATCCACGATGCTCAATGCCATTGCCGGAGTATGGCCGGTCGACCAGGGTCATATCCTCATAGACGGACAGGATGTAACGAAGCTGCCGGAATATAAGCGCGCGGCATTTCTCGGACGCGTGTTCCAGGATCCCATGAACGGGACTGCAGCAACCATGGGGATTGAGGAAAATCTGGCGCTGGCGCTTCGCCGCGGCCAGAGCAGAACTTTAAGAGCCGGCATCAAAAACAATGAAAGGGAAGCATACAAAAGGCTTCTTGCGACGCTGGGGCTCGGTCTGGAGGATCGGCTGACCTCCAAGGTCGGCCTGCTTTCCGGAGGGCAGAGACAGGCGCTGACGCTTCTGATGGCGACGCTGAAAAAACCCAAACTCCTGCTTCTGGATGAGCATACGGCGGCTCTGGACCCGAAGACAGCGGCCAAGGTGCTGGAGACGACCGACCTGATCGTCAACCGGGACCGGCTGACTACCTTAATGATTACCCATAACATGAAGGATGCCATTGTACATGGAAACCGTCTGATCATGATGATGGAAGGCAATATTATTCTGGATATCCGGGGAGAGGAGAAGAAGAATCTGACAGTGGAGGACCTGCTTCACAAGTTTGAAGAAGTCAGCGGAGAAGCGTTTGCCAGTGACAAGGCGATTCTGGGCTAGAAACGGATTTTGAGATGATAAAAATCTCCGGCTTTTGCCGGGGATTTTTCCATTTTTGTTTATAAAAAATATTTCACACCCCAAATTCCGTAGTTCCCGCCATATCTGTTATGAAAAGGAAAAAAACAGCTGTTTAAAGCCTGCAAGCGGCAGTTCCGTGGTAATCAATCCGGATTTGCTGGCAAAAGCGGCAGGCAATGAAAAAACGGCGGAGTGGTTAGAGTATCATTTGGGTTTAATGCCGGATGTAATAGATAAAATCTATGGAAGCGCTGCTTACGGATCATCAGCTGCGAAAAGTGATCACTGATAACGCAACCGATATCGCGTCGATGGATATTAAGGCGTGATCATTGGCTGAAAATCGGGTATACTGACAGATTTTGCTTTGATGAACAGAGGTATATAGCAGTGATTGCCGGGATTTTGACAAAAGCGGAGACGGTGGGATTCGAACCCACGTGCCGGTTGCCCGACAACTTGATTTCGAGTCAAGCTCGTTATGGCCACTTCGATACGTCTCCGTACCCTGCTATTCTATCACACATTTCCCATGAATGCAAATCCTAATTTTTTTCTCTTTATTTTTAGTGGTTTTTTAGAGTATGGACGATTTTTGAAATGTTTTCTTGTAAAAAGTGTACAGGTTCTGTATAATATAACTCATATCACCGGAGAAGGGCAGGTTCGTGCCGCCTGGTGAGAGACTATTATTAAATTAAGGGAGAAAAAGACATGAACGAAAACAAAGAGTTCAAACCGTATGTTCCTGCGGAAAAGATCACGCCGGAATTTACAGTCACCTCGATCATCATGGGTATCATTCTGGCGATCGTATTCGGAGCTGCCAATGCATATCTTGGCCTTCGGGTTGGTATGACCGTGTCTGCATCCATACCGGCAGCCGTTATTTCCATGGGTGTGATCCGCGTGATCATGAAGAAGAATTCCATCCTGGAGAGCAATATGGTTCAGACGACCGGCTCGGCCGGTGAGTCTCTGGCAGCCGGTGCGATCTTTACCATGCCTGCACTGTTTCTGTGGGCGGAAGAAGGTCTGTGCGATATGCCGGGCCTTGTGGAGATCACGCTGATTGCACTGTGCGGCGGTATCCTGGGCGTCCTTTTCATGATTCCGCTCCGGAATGCGCTGATTGTAAAAGAGCATGCAACGCTTCTGTATCCGGAAGGTACCGCATGTGCGGAGGTCCTTCTTGCAGGAGAGGAAGGCGGCGCCAATGCGTCCACGGTCTTCAGCGGTATGGGGCTTGCGGCGATTTTCAAGCTTGTAGTAGATGGTTTCAAAGTCATACCTGCCGATGTGGCAGCAGAATTCAGGGCTTTTAAAGGCGAGCTTGGCATGGAGGTCTATCCGGCGCTGCTGGGTGTGGGCTATATCGTGGGTCCGAGAATCGCATCCTTCATGTTCGTAGGTTCCCTGTTCGGCTGGATGGTTCTGATTCCGCTTATCTGTCTGTTTGGAGCGGATACCTGGATGTATCCGGCAGATGCGGGCGTCACCATCGGCCAGCTCTATGCAGGAGGCGGGGCATCCAGTATCTGGGGCTCTTATGTAAGATATATCGGGGCAGGGGCGATCGCCACCGGCGGCATTATCTCACTGATCAAGTCTCTTCCGCTGATTATCACGACTTTCCGCGATTCCATGAAGAGCATGAAAGGGAGCAGAAGCACCGGTAATGCAAGAACAGCGCAGGACCTTCCGATGAATTTTGTGCTGATCGGCATTGCAGCGATGATCCTGATTATCTGGCTGGTTCCGGCGATCCCGGTAAATTTTCTCGGCGCAGTGATCATTGTCGTCTTCGGTTTCTTCTTTGCAACGGTTTCCTCCCGTATGGTGGGGCTCATCGGAAGCTCCAATAACCCGGTTTCCGGTATGGCGATTGCAACGCTTCTGATCGCAACCATCGCCATCAAGGCATCCGGGGACAGCGGAATTACCGGTATGACAGGGGCGATTGCCATCGGTTCCGTTATCTGTATCGTAGCTGCGATTGCAGGCGATACCTCTCAGGATCTGAAGACCGGTTTCCTGCTTGGCGCGACACCGAGGAAACAGCAGATCGGTGAGCTGATCGGCGTTGTGGCTTCCGGACTTGCCATCGGCGGTGTGCTGTATCTTCTGAATACGGCATACGGCTATGGCGGTACAGAAGTACCGGCCCCGCAGGCGACTCTGATGAAGATGATCGTGGAAGGAATCATGGGCGGCAATCTTCCGTGGAATCTGGTATTTATCGGAGTGTTTATGGCGATCGGTCTGGAGATTCTTCGGATTCCGGTTATGCCTTTTGCCATCGGACTGTATCTTCCGATCTATCTGAATGCAACGATCATGATCGGCGGTGTGGTCCGCATGCTGATGGACGGCAGGAAGAATGTGGACGAGAAGACGAAAGAGCGTCAGTCTACGGACGGAACCCTGTACTGTGCCGGAATGATCGCAGGAGAAGGACTGGTGGGTATCGCACTGGCGATTCTGACGGTCTTCGGCATCAGCCTGGATCTGTCCGGAAAAGTGAATCTGGGGAATGTCGGCGGCGTGGTGCTGATGGTGCTGATGATCCTGAGTCTGCTTAAATTCTCTCTGTGGAAGAAACAGAAGAGCTGATGGGCAGAAAAAAGCGGCAGAAAAATTATCTGGATCTGGTTCCCGAGAGGGCAAAACAGATTATATGGGAAACAGATGAAGACGGTATGGTGGTTCTTCAGGTGGAAAATACAGGTGTATTTAATCGAATTGCCCAGAAGGTGTTTGGACGTCCGAAGTATACGAACGTACATATGGACAAGTACGGGAGTTTTCTATGGCCCCTGATCGACGGGAAGAAAACCGTGATGGAGCTGGCAGAACTTGAGAAAGAAGCTTTTGGGGAAGAGGCGGAGCCTCTGTATCCGCGGATTGTGAAATATTTCCAGATCGTGGAGAGCTATCATTTTATCAGATTTAAAAACTGACCTGGAACTGCCGTAAAAACAGGCAGTCTGAAGCGATGGGGAGATGCGGTCCGGACAGGCTGCATCTTCCTTTTTTGGCTGCTGAACACAGGCAGGCGCCTGTACAGTAACGGCCGTAAACGGGGCAGAATACAGAACAGGGAGAAATGTATTGTACACAGACAGATTTCCCTGTATAATACAGAGCATGGTTATCCGGGTCAGGGTATCATACCAGGAATGCAGAGAAAGACAGTTGTAATACAGGGTTACAGATTATGAGCAGACAGACATTGTTTAAAGTTTTCGGAATGATATTTGCAGGGATTCTTGCAGGATGTTTTTTCTGTTTCCATATGAATGAACGGAAGCAGTCCTGCACAGAACAGCTTTTTGCCATGGATACGTTTATGACCTTTACCGCCTGTGGACGGGACTGTGAGGAGGCGGTAGAGGAAGCCATTTGGGAGGTGCAGCGTCTGGATGCGCTGTGGTCGACCGGCAGCGCGGACAGCGAGGTGTCCAGGGTCAACGCATCCGGCAGCGGAGAATTATCAGAAGACAGCAGGGTTCTTCTGGAGAGGGCTCTGGAAATCCATAAAGAGACCGGCGGCCTGTTTGATCCGACGATCTATCCTCTGATGCAGTTATGGGGGTTTCCGACACAGGAATATCATGTTCCGACGGATGCAGAACTGAAGGAGGCGCTCTCTTTGGTGGATGCATCCAAAGTGCAGTACGACGGTGCGTCAGTCACATTGGAAGAAAAGCAGAAGATCGACTTTGGCGGGATTGCCAAAGGATATACTTCGGCACGGATCATGGAGATTTTCCGTTCCCATGGGATCCGGTCCGGGATGGTGTCTCTTGGAGGAAATGTGCAGACCATCGGAAAGAAGCCGGATGGCACAAGGTGGCAGATCGGGATTCAGGATCCGGACAGTACGCAGGGCGAAGTACTGGCTGTGGTGGAGGCGGAAGACCAGGCGGTCATCACGTCAGGAGGATATGAGCGGTATTTTGAAGAGGATGGAAATACTTATATCCACATCATTGACCCGCGGACCGGATATCCGGCGGACGGGGATCTGAAGTCTGTGACGATCGTCTCCGGGGACGGGACGCTGGCAGATGCCCTGTCCACCTCTCTGTATATCATGGGATATGACGGCGCGGTAGAATACTGGAAGGCACACAGCGAAGCATTTGACATGGTGCTGGTTACGGATCAGGGAGGGCTGTATGTGACCGAAGGGCTCCGGGACAGGTTCCGTTCAGAGACGGATCCTGTCATTTTGAACAGGGACTTGTCATGCTTTTAAGCCTGTCGGATTCCGGAGATGTCCGAATCGATCATCATGGAGTAATTGGTATAGTAGACTACAAATCCCGGTCTGGAGCCGTTGGGTTTTTTCACATGTTTTTTCTCCACATAGTCGATTTCCACTTTGTCGGCTCCCCGGTTGCTGGAATAGTAGGCGGCCAGCCGTGCAGCTTCTTCGAAAGTAGAGTCCGGCAGTTCGCCGCCGTTTGTCTGAACGATCACATGGGAACCGGGGGCGCCTTTTGCGTGAAACCACCAGTCATTTCCCCTGGCAGTCTGGAAGGTCAGCTCTTCGTTCTGCAGGTTGTTCTTTCCCACATACATGTGATAGCCGTCGCTGGAGATGTAGTGGAAGGGTTTTGAAGTGATCTTCGGGCGTTTGCTGCCCGGGTTCCGTTTCCGGATATAACCGGACTGCATGAGCTCTTCCTTGATCTGGACCAGATCCTCTTCCTGAAGTGCGATATCCAGCGCAGTCTGGACGGAGCGCAGATGTTCGACTTCGGAACCGGTCTCTTCCAGAAGCTTTGTAACGGCTTCGCAGGTTCTTTTTAACTTTCCGTATTTGTCAAAATATTTTTTGGCATTTTCCTGTACCGGAATCTGAGGGTCCAGAGGGATCGTGACCATTTCCCCGGTATAATAATTCAGCGCTTCAAAGCTTTTGCTGCCCTGTTCGACGCCGTATCCGTAGGTGTTGATCAGCTCGCCGTAGATTCGGTATTTTTCCCGTTTTTCCGTGTCTTTCAGCTGTTTTGCCTGCAGGTCGTATTTTTTTATGTTCCGTTCCAGAGCCGTCTGCACGATCCGGCGCAGATCCGTGGATTTCTGCCGGATGCGGGTCAGTGTATTCTTCTCCGCATAATACCGTTCCAGCAGGCCGGAGACAGAGGAGAAAGTTTCTTTTCGGCAGTGTTCATAGACCGTGAGCGGGAGACAGGAAAATTCCACCGGCGTTTTCCCGTCGTAATAGATCACAGGCTCATACGCTCCGGAGCGGACCGGAGCCAGAAACCGGGTAAAGGTCCGGTACAGATGGATCAGTTCCGCCTGTTCATAAGAATTCGCCGCCCGGTCGGAATCCAGAGAAGCCTGGGCGCAGATCTCTTCCGCGGCGACGGGACTCAGGCCGGTGAGAGAGGTGTAGAGCGCTTTGGAAAGCTTTGCTGCTTTTTTATGAATCAGTGCGGTAAAGTTCTCCTCTGTGATTCCGAGGGGATCGGCTTTTTCCTGTGTGTCCGGAATAAAATATGCCCGTCCGGGCAGAACTTCCCGGACCGAACTCATCTGGGCGGATACATGCTTGATGCTGTCGATGATCTGATCGGTATCCGAACAGAAGATAATATTGCTGTGCTTTCCCATGATCTCCACGACCAGATATTTCCGGCACAGATCGCCCAGCTCATCCAGATGCTCGATCTCAAACCGCAGGATTCGCTCGAGGGAAGGCTGTGTGACGGACAGGATCCGTCCTCCGCTGATGTGTTTCCGAAGCAGCATACAGAAGTTCGGCGCCGTCATGGGGCCGGGTTTGTTTGCTCCTGTCAGATAGACAAGCGGCAGGCCTGCGCTTGCCGAGAGGAGAAGCCGGAAATTTCCTTCTCTGGATTTTACCGTCAGCAGAAGCTCGTCGGCTTCCGGCTGTGCGATCTTCGAGATCCGTCCGCCCGTCAGTTTTTCCTGTAATTCATGCGCCATACACGCAATCGTAATGCCGTCAAATGCCATAATTATTTCATCTCCATTATAGTTTCTGCCGCGAAGTTCTGGTTACGGCAGCCGCTTTCGAATAACAAGGTTATAATTCGGTCTTTGTTCGCTGTTGCCCTGCGGTCTCTGCGCCGTTTGCAGAGCGTCCGGATGGCACAGATGTGAAACGTAATGTGAATCGGAACAGCAACGTCAATCTGCCGGACAACCGTTCTTCCCGTACCATTATAATTGACAAGATTTAGAAAATCAACTATAATAGAAACAATTACGGCGGACACATGCAGCGCCGGGTTGACGAGGATGATTGGTATGATAAAAAGTATGACCGGCTTCGGCCGCTGTGAGGTTTCAGAAGGAGACCGGAAAATTACCGTTGAGATGAAATCCGTGAATCACCGTTATCTGGACGTGAGCATGAAGATGCCGAAGAAGCTGAATTTCTTCGATTCTTCGATCCGCGCCATTCTGAAAAAATATATTCAGAGAGGAAAAGTGGATGTCTATATCAGTTATGAGGATTTGAGCGAAGGCAATGCATCGCTTACCTACCACCCGGGAATTGCCGCCCAGTATGTGGAATATTTCCGCCGGATGGAGGAGCAGTTCGGCCTGACGAATGATATACAGGTATCAGTCCTTGCGCGCTGTCCGGAGGTTCTTGTGATGGAAGAGCAGCAGGAGGATGAAAAGGAGATCTGGCATCTTCTGGAGCAGGCGGTACACGGGGCCTGCGAGAAGTTCGTGGAAGCGCGTGTCCATGAGGGAGAAGCGCTGAAGGACGATCTGATGCAGAAGCTGGAT
>ERZ778510.1780-NODE-1780-length-12869-cov-4.691587_pt1 | contig 12869 bp, 9 predicted proteins | sample MGYA00510348_ERZ778510 | MGnify/ENA primary metagenome ERZ778510 (study PRJEB29527, sample SAMN07138969) | mouse gut metagenome | material: feces | host: mouse | place: China:Nanjing | collected 2016-01-25 ... | reverse complement strand
GCTGAACATCAGGCAGGAAGAAAAAGCAGACGGGGCCATCGGACAGAAAAAGGGCCGATGGGCACATCAACAGAACAAAACACGCTGAACATCAGGCAGGAAGAAAAAGCAGACGGGGCCATCGGACAGAAAAAGGGCTGATGGGCACATCAATAGAACAGAAGAATGGTTCAAGTAATATCCGAAAAGATCATAAGAAGCCGCAAAGACGAAAGATTCCCAACGTCACGCAATCAAGGACATTGGGAACGAACAGACATCGCAAAGCAATGACTATCAACCCAATGCAAACAAAGGAGGTTCCCAATGTCACATAAACAGGGACATTGGGAACGAACAGGCATCGCAAAGCAATGACTATCAACCCAATGCCGACAAAGGAGGTTCCCAATGTCAAACAAGCAGGGACATTAGGAACGAACAGACATCGCAAAGCAATGACTATCAACCCAATGCAAAAAAGGAGGTTCCCAACGTCAAACAAGCAAGGACATTGGGAACGAACAGACATCGCAAAGCAATGACTATCAACCCAATGCCGACAAAGGAGGTTCCCAATGTCAAACAATCAGGGACATTGGGAACTAGCGAGCATCACAAAGCAATGAGTATCAACCCAATGCCGACAAAGGAGGTTCCCAACGTCACGCAATCAAGGACATTGGGAACGAACAGGCATCACAAAGCAATGACTATCAACCCAATGCAAACAGAGGAGGTTCCCAACGTCACACAAGCAGGGACATTGGGAACCAAACTGCTGCTACTGCTATATCATCTAACAAATCATTGGTTACCAGCCTGCAGCAGTCTGTTGAAACCGCAGCTCAACCACGGCACCGGTACGTGCGGCCACAGTGACAAAACCGCCGCAGACAGCGTCCCCACAGTCAGTGTTCGCCCCCTGCGCCTCTTGCGTCCCCTGTGGTCCCTGCCCGACAGCAGGAAGTCCGGTCAAAAGTCCAGCCGAGGTCGGCCGGCAGCATTTATCTGTCCTCAGAGCCTTGCCGTCCTGAACAATGCACATACCTTCAGGGACTTTGATTATGTTCTCACGCGCCGGACCTACGGTAAGGGTCATCAGAACTGGCTTCCCGTCTTTCCATTCAAGGTCTACGGATGCACCTCCACGCACTTTGAACCCTTCAAGACGTCCGGACGCCCATTCGGAAGGAAGGGCGGGAAGGATATTGATGAATCCCTCGTGGCTCTGGAGCAACATTTCCGATATACCGGCCGCACCCCCGAAATTGCCGTCTATCTGGAACGGAGGATGCGAGCAGAACAGATTCGGATATGTCCCAGAAACGACTGATACGACAAAAACATCCTTATCTACAGAACCCGAAGCATCTCCAGAACTATCGGCATCCAAAGGATCACCGGAATCTACAGAACCCGAAGCATCTCCAGAACTATCGGCATCCAAAGGATCACCGGAATCCACAGAACCCGAAGCATCTCCAGAACTATCGGCATCCAAAGGATCACCGGAATCCACAGAACCCGAAGCATCTCCAGAACTATCGGCATCCAAAGGATCACCGGAATCCACAGAACCCGAAGCATCTCCAGAACTATCGGCATCCAAAGGATCACCGGAATCTACAGAACCCGAAGCATCTCCAGAACTATCGGCATCCAAAGGATCACCGGAATCCACAGAACCCGAAGCATCCCTATTGCCGACAGAATCACCGGCCTTTCCACCGGCATACTGACAAGCCGGATGAAGCAGACTCCGCAGAAGTTTCAAAGCCCTGTCACCATCCCCGAGCCTTGCCCAGAAATTAATTTTCCATGCACGGCTCCATCCCGTAGCTTCATCTCCACGGCGGTTGAGAGTATTCCTGCAGGCCTCTGCCAGCTCCGGTGTGCCCGACGGAGAAATCTGATTGCCCGGATGCAGACCATACAGATGGGAAACATGTCTGTGGTGAATGTCAGCCTCCTCGTAATCCTCAAGCCATTCCATAAGATATCCGTCAGAGCTTATCCTGTGCGGTGGAAGCTGCGAGACAGCGGTCTCCAAAGAATCAACAAACGAGTCCCTGACATAGTCCGCACCGCTTTTGCGGAGGATACCGGAAGCAGTCAAAGTATTCGTGAACAGTTCCCTTATCAGCTGGTTGTCCATAGTAGGTCCCATACAGATGCTCACTTTCCTGCCGTCGCAAAGAAATTCATTCTCAGGAGATGAAGTAGGCGCAGTCACAAGATATCCATATTTCCTGTCACGTATCATAGTCGAGAGGAAAAATCTCGAAGCACCTTCAAGAGCCGGATATATTCTCGCAAGATATTGCTCATCAAGAGTATAAGCATAGTGTTCCCAAAGGTGTGCACAAAGCCAGGCTCCCCCGGTATTGGTAGCTCCCCAGGACGGATGCTCTCCAGGAGCGGTATAGTTCCAGACATTAGTCATCATGTGCTGTACCCATCCGTCTGCATCAGGGCCATAAAAGTCGGACGCAGTCTTCTCTCCGCTCGGTATCATATTCAGGACCAGTTCTGTAAGAGGGAGATGAAGTTCGGACAGGTTGCCCTGTTCCGCAATCCAATGGTTCATCTGCACATTGATATTGGTATGATAGTCTCCGTTCCACGGAGTTGCGAATGTATTTGCCCATAATCCCTGAAGATTGGGAGGAAGGCTTCTCTCACGTGTGCCTGAAATCAGAAGATACCGCCCATAGTTATAATAAAGAGAAGCGAAAGCATTGTCTTCCGCACCTTTGGAATAGGCATCAAGACGCTCATCTGTAGGGAGTTCCTCAGTCCCTGAAGATGACTCGATGCTGACAGATGCCCGTCCGTACAATCTTCTGTAACTCTCCACGGACGCATTATGGAGCCTGTCCATCTTTTTTATCATACGCCTGATCCCGCAGGCATCTTTTATCAGATTACGGGATACGATGGCAGAAATGTCATTCTCCGCCTTGGAATCATATCTGTCACCTTCAAAGAAACTTGTCGCGGCAGATACGACAATCCACGCCTTGTCGGCACCTGTTACTTTTATATACGGGACATTCCCATTTGAATTATCATCAGACGGAACGCTGTACACCTCAGCATCGCTTCCGCAGGCGACAACACCAGCATAAGCGGCATAGCTCATTCCAGTAACGCCTTCCTTTCCGCTGTCCAGATTCCCGCTTATCTTGAGAAAGCCGTTTTCTGTCAGGCGGCAGTCCCCTCGTCCGTCCCTGCCGATTCTGACGGCAAACTCTGCCCCTCCTTTACCGACAGCATCGATTTCAATGACGATAACATCATTGTCCCTCGAGACATAGTATTTTCTCATATAGTCCACACCATCCGCGGAATATCCGGTAAAAGCCGTAGCTGTCTTCAGATCAAGCCATCTCCGATAACTTCCGGAAGAAACATCCGGCAACGGCCCGTTCCCGTCAACGCCGAAATCAATATCCAGCCATCCGAGCACCTCGTAGCTTCCGTATGTACCTCCGTCCGTCTGCTTTTTGGGCACAAACCGTTCATACATCAACTCCTGCGCCTCCACATTACGTCCCTGCTGCAGAAGTTCCCTTATCTCCGGGAGGCTGGCCGCCGCATCCGGATTTGCATAATCCGTCTCACAGCCGCTCCAAAGCGAAATCTCATTAAGTACAATCCTTTCCTTTTGTATGCCTCCGTCCGGCATTATCCCGAGACGTCCGTTACCGAGAGGAAGCGTCTCTTCCCATAACGACGCCTGCTCATCATACATCAGGATGTGCTCAGGATCGGATTGGTCCGAAGCTGTATTTGTGCTATATGCTCCGGAAATGCACGAAGCAGCCAGCAAGGCCGCAAGCGGAACCGCATAGAAAGCATTGACTTTCATATATTGAAATTTAAAAGGTTGTTGTGATAATCCTTACAAATTTAAAAACAATTTTCAATCAAGGGCAGGAGAGAAGTTGCAGATTTAAATTTTATAATTACCTTTGCTGTGTACTAATTCACTATGACACGCAAGCCGGTAACAGCAACCGCGCAGCATTTATTGTAAACGAAGGATAAAATGAACGCTTAAGCCGAAAGCGGATACAAAATTTTATTTTGGCTATGCCGAGGCGAGAGTGTTTGTAGATTGAAAATCTAAATTATAATGTAATATGGTAAAGATTGACAACATCAGTTTCAGCTACGGCTCAAAAACGGTACTGAACAATATCACAATGACTCTTGAAGAAGGCAGAATCTACGGGCTTCTCGGAGAGAATGGAGTCGGCAAGACAACACTGCTGACACTATTGTGCGGGCTTAAAAAGGCCAAAAGCGGAAGAATAGACATTGACGGGCACAATCCGTACAAAAGAGAGCCGTCATTTCTGGAAAACCAGTTCTATCTGAGCGATGAGGTACCTGCAATGCAGATGAAAGCTACAGATTATGCGAAGACGTACGGAAAATTCTGGAAAAACTTCAATCCGGAAAAATTCACGGCACTGATGGAGATATTCGAGAATGACCATCAGCAGCGTATGGACCAGATGTCTTTCGGACAGCTGAAAAAGACATATATCAGCTTCGCGCTTGCCTGCAGCTGCAAATACATTTATATGGACGAACCGACCAACGGCCTTGACATACCGTCAAAGGCGCAGTTCCGCAAAGCCGTGACAAAATATACTGCTGAAGATTCCGTTATCCTGATCTCAACGCATCAGGTACGTGATCTTGAAAACATAATCGACCCTATCATCATCCTTGACAGGCAGGACGTACTCCTGAATGCATCAACAGAAGAAATCTCCCGAAAGCTGTTCTTCGACTACAGCAACGAAAGATATGAAGGAGCGCTTTACAGCGAGATCACACCGGGCGGCAGCATACAGGTCTATCCCAACCTTACAGGAGAAGAAAGCAAGGTGAACATCGAAGCGTTGTTCAACACGGTCCACCAGCACAAGGACCTGATAAAAGGTATGATGAAAAAATAAGGCTTATGTATCGTTCACAGACATTCGACTGGAAGCGATTCTGCAGATATTTCAGTTTCGACTTCCAACAGGCTTTCCGGAGACATTGGCTGATTACACTCCTCGCAGGTCTTGTGCCGATGTTCCATTTCACAGTCATCGGACTGCTCGCAATACTCAGCGGTTCGGAGCAATGGAACACCCATCTGTCGGTCAATGATATGATACTGGCCACAGTATCCGTTTCATATTTCCTGATGACCCCAATCCTGCTTTACGGGAAAATCACGGACAGGGCGGAGGGTGCCGTATGGCAGATGCTTCCCGCATCACACTGCGAAAAATACGTCAGTACAATACTGAACAGCATAGTGTTGTTTCCACTTGCATTCACTGCAGTATATCTTGGCACGGACTGGCTGATGACAGTGCTGTTCCCTGCCCATACGGAGTCCTCCATAATAAGCAGAATCGGTATGGCTTTAATAAGATGCGAATCTACCGAAAGAGCAAACACCCTGGAGGTTCTGATGATGTCAAAATTCTTTCTCCCGTATATGGTATCCTCTGCAGGACTTTGCGGAGCCGTGCTTTTCAAAAGGAACAAAGGTTCAAAGACATTCCTCACTGCCATCCTCTCGTTTGTCGTGCTTATCGTCATCATTGCGGTCATTGCGGCAAAAGTAATGGGACCAGCAGTAGAATTCCTTGACAGGAATCTGCAATGTCTCTGGCACTGTTTCCAGACTGCAGCGGCTGTCTGCTGTCTTATATACGTCTACTTCAAAACACGCAAAATACAATTGTAGATTATGAATGAGATATTCAATTTCAAAAGATTCGGAACATATTTCATTGCCGACATCAAAGGGTGTTACCGGAACTACGGACTCAGCCTGATTCTGCTAAGCCTTTCCGGAGTCATATACTACATTATATCCGGACTTATCGGAACCATTATCGGCGAAGGGTGGGAAACACTGATTTCCGGCATAACGACATTACTGATATTCATCGCGTCATCATTGGCGATAGTCATATCCATGCCGCATAAATGCTACGGGCACATAACCGACAGGAGAAAGGGAGCTTCATATATACTGCTTCCCGCATCGACATTTGAAAAATTCCTTTCAATGATAATCAACAGCATTGTCGTGATACCTGCCGTTTTCTGCACCATATTCTTGGGAACGGACGCAATACTGGCCGCACTGGACAAAGAATATGTATTCTGCCTCACGGAATTACCCTCAAACATAGACATAATAATATCTACCTTAACCCCTCTGGACGACTTTGCCGCCGGAATCCTTACATTTCTCCTTGGAGCCGTATACTTCCGCAGACATAAGATAGCCAAGACAATACTTGTCATGATATGCGCAGGATTCCTCTTTTCCATAATTGCCATACCTGTAACTATGAATATGACAGGATTAGGCTACGATGCCGCCTTCATAGGGGACTTTACCGTAAATATCCAAAGATTGGGATGGATAGATATGACCATAGACCTTACCATAGTGACAACTCTGGCAGTACTTGTCTACTGCAGATTAAAAACAATTAAATTCTGATCTTATGGATTTCAATTCAAACAAACCTATATATATGCAGATCTATGACTCGATATGCGAAAAAATCCTTGGAGGAGAATATTCTCCAGGCGACAGGATCCTTTCTGTACGTGATTTCGGAGCCGAGATAGGGGTAAATCCCAATACGGTAATGCGCAGCTATGAAAAACTGACCAATGATGACATTATCTTCAACAAGCGCGGAATAGGATATTTCATCAGTGCAGAAGCCAAAAGCATAGTGCTTGAGGCTCAGAGAAAAAATTTCATCGAGACGGAACTTCCGCAGATTCTCAAAAAGATGAAGCTGCTCGGGATAGACCATTCCTGTCTGAATGAAGGAATATGACCTGCATTCTCAAGAAACATCTTCTAATTGGACATAAATATTTGAACAAAAAGTCAGGACTGCCGCTGAGACGGTATTCCTGACTTTTCATTTATGATTTCACCTGTTGAAGGACTAACGCCTTCTCATTTTTGGAAGATTGCCTGTCATGACGCTCTTCATCATCGAACGTGTACCTTCAAACTGCTTCAGAAGGCGGTTTACCTCGGCAATTGAAGTTCCGCTTCCGTCAGCTATCCTTTTGCGGCGGCTTCCGTTGATAGCCTCAGGATGCTCCCTCTCGTATGGAGTCATCGAAAGTATTATGGCTTCGATGCCTTTGAAGGAATCATTGTCCATCTCCACATCCTTGAGGGCTTTGCCTACTCCAGGAATCATCGATGCGAGATCCTTGATATTACCCATCTTCTTTATCTGCTGGATCTGGTTGTAGAAATCCATAAGGGTAAACTGGTTCTTCGCCAATTTCTTCTTGAGTTCACGCGCCTGCTTCTCGTCAAACTGCTCCTGAGCCTTCTCGACGAGACTCACGACATCACCCATTCCGAGGATACGGTCCGCGATACGTGTCGGATGGAACACATCCAAAGCCTCCATCTTCTCGCCCGAGCTGACAAATTTAATCGGCTTTCCTACGACTGCCTTGATGGAGAGGGCCGCACCTCCACGTGTGTCTCCGTCCATCTTGGTAAGTACGACTCCGTCAAAATCAAGCCTGTCATTAAATGCCTTGGCTGTCTCCACTGCATCCTGTCCCGTCATCGCATCCACCACAAACAGGGTTTCTGAAGGCTCCACCGCCTTCTTGAGAGCGGAAATCTCATCCATAAGCTCCTGATCCACCGCAAGACGTCCTGCAGTATCGACAATCACCACCGAATATCCTTCCCTGCGTGCCTGCGCAATGGCGTTCTTCGCTATCTTTACAGGATCCTTCACATCAGCCTCTGTGTACACCGGTACTCCTATCTGGTCTCCGAGCACCTTCAGCTGGTCAATTGCAGCCGGACGGAAAGTGTCGCAGGCTGCAAGCATGACCTTCATTCCCCTCTTGCTCTTGACATTAAGGGCGAGTTTTCCGGAGAATGTGGTCTTACCTGAACCGTTGAGACCTGCCACAAGGACAACCGCAGGCTGTCCTTTGACATTGATATCGTATGACTCGCTTCCCATAAGGGCGGCAAGCTCGTCGTGAACGATCTTCACGATCATCTGCTGAGGCTTGACCGCAGTCAGGACATTCTGTCCGAGAGCCTTCTGTTTGACATCATCACAGAACTGCTTGGCAATCTTATAGCTGACATCGGCATCAAGCAATGCCCTTCGGATGTCCTTCAGAGCCTCGGCAATATTGATTTCTGTAATTTTTCCCTCACCTTTGAGGATTTTGAAGGATCTTTCAATCCGTTCGGTTAAATTCTCAAACATATTCTTTATTCTTATTTATCTTTCAAAATATTCAGTACGCAGGCGCGCCCCGTGCATATCATCCGAATATACCGCAGGCGCGAAATCGCGCAGATTGTACCGGCTCGCCATAACCTGGCCGTATGCGCCCGCCGACCTGACGGCCATAAGGTCACCGCGGACACTCAGAGGAAGAAGCCTTCCGGCACCCCATACGTCACTTGACTCACATACCGGTCCCACGACATCATATATCTGGGACTGGGGAAGGTTCGGACGCAGACGGGCGGACAGGTTCTCTATCTTGTGATAAGCCCCGTAAAGCGCAGGTCTCATAAGATCATTCATACCGGCATCCAGCACAAGGAAATTCTTGGTCTCCCCTACCTTCACAAAAAGTACACGTGAGATAAGGCTGGCACATTGCGCCACTATAGACCTTCCCGGTTCAAGATGTATCCTTCTTCCAGGACGGCGGTCGATCTTCTCCGCTACAATCCCGAACCATTTGTCGAAATCAGCGACAGGATTCCCGTCAGGATCTTCATAATCCACCCCGAGACCGCCTCCGAGATTCACGTCGTCCACCTTGAGACCGCGGGATTCAAAATACGAGACAATCGCATTCACGCGTTCGCATTCAAGTGAAAACACATTTTCGACATCCGTTATCTGTGAACCTATATGGAAATGCAGACCGGTGAAATCTATATTCCTGCACCTGCCGACAAGCGATATCAGTTCATCGAACTCGTGAGCCGAAATCCCGAACTTGTTTTCGTATGTGCCCGTAGTTATGTAGACATGCGTATGTGCGTCGATATCAGGATTGATACGGACACTTATCCGCGCCCTTTTCCCGAGTCTCTCAGCCATCGCGTCTATTACATATATTTCCTGCAGTGATTCACAGTTGAACGAGTATATCCCGAGCTTCAGCGCGTCGGCGATTTCCCTGTCGCTTTTGCCTACCCCGGCAAACACTATCTTCTCGGGAGCAAATCCGCATACGGATGCGAAACGGACTTCATTGCCGCTTACACAGTCCGCACCGAGCCCCATCGAACTGATATACTCCAGTATCCTTCTCTCAACATTGGCCTTGACGGCATAATGAGCCTCTATGCCATATTTCTCGGACAGCTGCGACACCGTCCTGACAGTACGGCGAAGCAGATCCATATCATAAAAATAAAATGGAGTCTCTACCTTCTCAAAAAATTCTATTTTATTGGCATCCAACATATTAGCCCAGCAGGTCAAATTATTAGTCAAAACGATTGCAAATTTAGGGAAAAAATCGCTAATTTCGCGCCTTGAATTGAATTAACTGACAAATATATAATTTGATCTAAATCTGATGGAAATGGAAAAAGGACCTATTTCACAATTTATTACACATCATTACCGTCACTTCAACTCTGCTGCTCTTGTCGACGCGGCAAAGGCATACGACGAGCATATTAACAAAGGCGGCAAAATGATGCTCGCCATGGCCGGTGCGATGAGTACCGCGGAACTCGGACTTTCCCTTGCGGAGATGATCCGTCAGGACAAGATACAGATTGTTTCCTGCTCTGCAAACAACCTTGAAGAGGATATCATGAACCTTGTGGCACACAACCATTACTACAGGGTTCCAAACTACAGGGATCTTACTCCGGCACAGGAAAAAGAGCTTCTTGAGAACCACATGAACCGTGTCACCGACACCTGTATCCCTGAAGAGGAGGCATTCCGCCGCCTGGAGGACCATCTCGTTGACATCTGGAAAGACATGAAAGCCAACGGAGAAAGACTTCTTCCATACGAGGTCATCTACAGACTGCTCCGCAGCGGCGTACTCGAGCAGTATTATGAGATTGACCCTAAGGACAGCTGGGTTCTTGCCGCCTGCGAAAAGAATATCCCTATCGTGGTTCCTGCATGGGAGGACTGTACTACAGCCAACATTTTCACCGCACACGTGATCAAAGGCGAGTTCGATCCTCTTATGATCAAAAACGGTATCGAGACTATGATGTTCCTTACGGAATGGTACAAGAACAACTCAGCAGGACAGGGAGTCGGATTCTTCCAGATAGGAGGAGGTACTGCCGGTGACTTCCCTATCTGCTGTGTTCCTATGATGGAGCAGGACCTCGGATGGACAGGAACGCCTCTCTGGGCATATTTCTGCCAGATTTCAGACTGTACGACATCATACGGTTCATATTCAGGAGCCGTACCTAATGAAAAGATTACCTGGGGCAAGCTCGACGTTGACACTCCGCGTTTCATCGTGGAATCAGACGCGACCATAGTCGCTCCGCTTATCTTCTCATACGTACTCGGCTGGTAGCACACTGCCTGCTACCGAATATCAGGAGGAGAACCGCAGCCGTTTCCTCCACCTTATAAAACGATGGAGTTCTTAACCGACCTGACAGACATAAGGACAATACAATGGCTAGCATGCACGGATTCGTGCGTGCTGGCTTTTATATTGATGCTTATCAAAGTACCTGCCACCGAATATTCAAAAAACATCACCAACGCAAAGACCACCATAGCCGTCTCATTCATAGTGTGCGCCTTTATGATGGTTTTTACGCTGAACAAGTATTCGGAAGTCTGGGAATATGAAAGATTCTCGTCCCTGACAATGCTGATTGCCGTGTCATTCTCGTCCCTGGCTATGTCATATTCGATGATAAACCTCCTTGACGACAAGATGATATCGAGCAACACCTTCATAGTCAACATATTCCTTATCGCATCGTCGTCAATACTGCTTCTGGAGATGGCGACCGGCACAGAAAAGATACTTTACAATATATCCCTGGCTGCCTCCCTGCTGCTCTTTGCGTCACAGAGCATATTCTATATAATAATGTTTGACAAGGCCTATAAAAAATCACAGAAGGCTTTGAACGCATACTATGACGACGAAGAGGAACACAAGATCAGATGGATAAGGTTCTGTTATATAATCGCGATGCTGACAGACCTTTGTCTGCTTGTGTATATGATGATTCCGACAAGCTTCATGAAAATCTACATAGCGTGGTATGTATTGTTTATGCTGTATTTTACCGCCAACTTCATAAGTTTCATCGGAAGCCACAAAATGATCCTTGACGCGTTCGCGCACAAGACCCTGTCCGGCCAGAACCTTTTCCCTCCGAAGAACAAACGTGAGAAAGCACTGAAGGAAGACACTGAATATGACAGGAAACAGATGGAAAAAGCCTTCAAGACCATCCAAAAGAATCTCGCCCAATGGGTAGCGGACAAGAAATACAGGGAATACGACAAAAGCCGCGAGGAAATCGCGGCTGAGCTTAATACTACAAAAGAATTGCTCCAGCTTTATTTTATGACCAATATAGGCCAGGATTTCCGCAGCTGGAGAACGGAACTCCGGATAAATGACGCCAAAAGAATGCTTCTTGAAGACAAAGGCACTTCGATACAGCTTGTCGGCGAACTGTGCGGATTCAGCGACCGCTCCAATTTCCATACACAGTTCACCAGACTCACCGGATGCTCTCCAAAGAAATGGAGGGAAACCGACGGCAAAGGCATCATCTGATTTTCAGCATCTGAACAGGCTGCTCCTTTACTTCATCCAAAGGATGGGACTGATATGACGTCTTTCCGAAATTGACCGACTTGAGATCAATACATCTTATGGTCTGGTTCCATCCCGTCTTGTAATAGAAACACAAGGCCTTCTGGTCAGATGCAGTCGTCCACTGGGTCGCGCTCAGCATACCTTCAGGAGATTCACCTTTAGGATGCTCCACCCCGACAGGTATATCAAAGTTGTTGAGAATCTGGAATGATTGTATCACAGTCTGATGTCCTGTGTTCTGCTGAGGGGCGGAAGCGGCATAGAAAGCGGCACGGACAAAACGTGAAGGAGGAGTCACATCACCTGGGATGCCGAGCATTCCGGTTCCTGCTCCAAACGAGCGCAGCCCTACACCATCCATCAGTTCATATCCAGAAACAGTGCCTGGATAAAGGTTGATATAATTGTTCAGATTGGTCATCTGCCACTCGAATCCCGGAGAATTGGTAAGCACTCCAAGCTTGTTCTCATAAAAATGAGGGACTCCACCGACCACTTCCAATACGACCATCCTTCCTGAAGGCTCTGAAATCCTCCAATGTACTGAACCTATGGCATTGTGAAGAGTAACCAGTTCTATATCAGACAGAGCCCCGACCACTTCATCTATTGAAGAGAAGCAGGAAAGCACCCAGGAGACGAACTGCATATCCGAAAGAGTCCTGCAGTTGTGCTGCGGATTGTATTCGGCATATTCACCATATCCCGGGAAGAAGAACAGGCCGGCAGACAGGCCAGTCTCATTCATACCCTCCACTACAAATTCATCCAGTTCAGTACATATACCTACATAACCGTATTTCGAAGTGTATTCCACCCCATTGGCACCGGTAGGGGTAAATGACTGATAGCGGTGTCCCCTTGGCACGACCACATAATTGCAGTTCAGTACGGAAGATCCCCATTCCGTAGTCCTTGCGACAACACGGCTCCCGTCTTTTGCCGTCAAAGCTATACCTGTACAGGCATATCCCGGGATAACA
>ERZ778510.1771-NODE-1771-length-12896-cov-4.496145_pt1 | contig 12896 bp, 12 predicted proteins | sample MGYA00510348_ERZ778510 | MGnify/ENA primary metagenome ERZ778510 (study PRJEB29527, sample SAMN07138969) | mouse gut metagenome | material: feces | host: mouse | place: China:Nanjing | collected 2016-01-25 ... | reverse complement strand
GAATGCAGTAGAAAATATTGTGCCGGAAATGCTGGAAGGGATGATGCTTGCCTGTCCCAGTCTGAAAGTACTGCCGGGTACGCAGGTGGTAGTGAGAAAAGAAAAACCTTCTTTTGAAAAAGTTGGCATTATTTCGGGCGGAGGCAGTGGTCATGAGCCGGCGCATGCCGGATATGTGGGTACGGGAATGCTTGATGGGGCCTGTGCAGGTGCGCTGTTTTCTTCCCCGTCCGTGGATCAGATGATGGAGGGCATTCGGGCGGTAGACAGCGGAAAGGGTGTTTTGATTGTTGCCAAGAACTATACCGGGGATAATCTGAACTTTGATATGGCGGCAGAACTTCTGGAAGATGAGGGTATCCGTGTGGAGAAAGTGGTTGTAAAAGACGATATCGCCGTGGAAGAGAGTGATAATACTACAGGAAGACGCGGTGTTGCGGGAACGGTTTTTGTCCATAAAATAGCCGGTGCAAAAGCAGAGACGGGAGCAGATCTGGATGAAGTGAAGCGTTGTGCCAGCAAAGCAGTCAGCAATATCAGAACCTTTGGCTTTGCTTTCAGCCCCTGCATTATTCCCAGTGTGGGAAAACCGGGCTTTATTCTGGCGGAGGATGAGATGGAATTAGGGACAGGCATTCATGGGGAAGCGGGTGTCAGAAGAATGCAGATTCCTTCTTCCGAAGAGCTCGCAAACCTTCTGATGGATCGGATCCGGTCTGACCTTGGCTTAAAAGAAGGAGATGAGATTGCAGTTATGGTTAACGGCTGCGGTGCAACGCCCCTGATGGAATTGTATATTTTAATGCAGGATGTAGCGAAGGTACTGAAAGCACAGCATATAAAAATTTACAGAAGCTTTGTGGGTAATTATATGACATCACTGGAGATGGCAGGAGGAGCAGTTTCGGTAATGAAACTGGATGAAGAATTAAAAGAACTGCTGGATGCCAGAGCAGATACGCCTGCTTTCCATATATGACAACAGGAGGAGATCATGGGAAATCAAACAGTATTACGATGCCTGAAGGAAGTGTGCACAGAACTTCTGAAGAAAAAAGAAGAACTGAATGCTCTTGATGCGGTGATGGGGGATGGTGAGCACGGTTCCAATATAGAGAGAGCTTTCAGACAGGTGCAGGAACAGATTCCCCGAATGGAACAGCTGAATGGTGCACAGATGATAGATCAGACCGGCTCCACTCTGCTGGCGGCAGGGGGAGGAACGGCCACCACACTGATGGGTTTTGCCTGCAAAAAGGCCGGAATTCTGCTGAAGGGAAAAGAGAATCCTGCTGCAGCGGAGGTGGCAGAAATCATGCAGGAGGTGCTGGAAAGTATCCAGAAAAAATCCCAGGCGGCAAAAGGGGACAAAACTCTGATGGATGCCTGTATTCCTGCGGTGGAGGCATTTGTGAAAGCTTCCGGAGAAGGAAAAATACTGAAAGAGTGTTTTGCAAAGGCGGCGAAAGCGGCTGTGGAAGGTGCAGAAGAGACAAAAAATATGATGGCAAAACGGGGGCGTGGCTATTACGTGGGAGAAAGAGGTCTCGGAACGGCAGATCCGGGCGCCACATCCTCAGCAACTATATTTTGTGCAATTTCAAAAGTGTTAGAGAAAGGAGAATAGGATAACAATGGAGACAAGAGTGGTAGTAACCAGGCAGCCAAATGAGGTGGTAGTGGAAAAATGCGATTTACAGTTGGGGGATAATGAGGTACTTGTCAAGACCTATATGGCATCCATCTGTGGAACCGACAAAAATTATTCCGAGGGAAAAATGCCGAGAGAGGTGCTCGTAGAACAGGTGGCCGCAAACAATGAGGCACATCATTCCTATCCTTTAAAGATGGGACATGAAGCGTCAGGAACTATCGTGGAAGTTGGAAAAAATGTGACAGATTTCAAGGTCGGAGACAAAGTAATGTCCTTTGGCTGGTATAATACCATGGCAGATTATTTTGTATCACCGGTTGACTACTGCGGTTACGGCGTGGTAAAAATACCGGAGGGCATGTCCATGGAAGCCGCTTCCCTGGGAGAGCCTACGGCATGTGCTGTTTATGCAGGCATGCAGTCCGGCGTGGAACTGGGGGACGTTGTAGTTATCGTGGGTGCAGGATTTGCAGGACAGGTCATGATGCAGGTCGTAAAAAAGATGGGAGCCTACAAAGTAATCTGTGTGGATGTGGTAGACGGTAAGCTGGAGCTGGCAAAAAAGATGGGCGCCGATATTGTTTTAAATCCGGATAAAGACGATGTTGTGAAAGCAGTGCTGGATGAGACCGGTAATCAGGGCGCGGACGTATGTATCGAAGCAGCAGGAAATGATGCAGCAATACAGATCTGCAGCGACGTACTTAAACACGGCGGTATACTTGGGCTGTACAGCTGGGTTTTGGAGCCGGCTTCTCTGTATATCAACAGGTGGCACAACGACGGATTTGATATCCGTACGCTGGCGCTGATTCACAGAATAAAAATAGACAGACCGTGGTGGATCAGAAAAACACTGGATAATGTGGCCAAGGGCATGGTCAATATAGAGCCGCTGATCTCTCATGTATTCGATCTTGCAGATGCGACAGAGGCGTTCCGTGTAGCCTGCACCGATCCAATGGCATGTAAGGTAATGCTGAAACCATAAAGGATTTTAAGGATTCGGGTAATCTTTGAAATAAAAATACTAAATGGAGGGTACTATGAAAATGACAGAAATGAACAAGGGAAACAAAAAACGAATTGCCAGTATTTTGACGACTGCCATGCTTGCGGCCATGCTTGCGGGCTGCGGCGGCGGACAGACAGAGGCGCCATCAGAAACGCCTGCACAGAGCGGCAGTGAAGCTGCAGAGCCACAGGTATCAACCGGAGAAGTATATGAGATCGCTTTCTCCTCTCATAATGCAACGGGGACGATCAGCAACCTGGCAGTTGAATATTTTGCGGATCTGGTAAAGGAGAAATCAGAAGGCAGAATTCAGGTGACTTTTTATCAGGACGGAACTCTGGCCAACGAACTGGAAGCGATGCAGATGGTAAAGACAGGTGAGATTCAGATGTGCCTTCTGCTGGATAACTTCAGCACGCAGTTATGCGACGGCTATGATCCCTGCATTATTCCGTTTGTATTCAACAGCAGCGATGATGCGGCAGCAGTATATGACGAAGCAAATCTGGGCGATGTCATCTCTCAGGTATGTAAAGACAACGGCAATGTGTATCTGATGGGGGTTCAGAAACGTACGCCGAGACTTTTGACTGCAAAAAGTGCAATTGAAACGCCGGATCAGCTTGCGGGTATCAACATCCGTGTACCTCAGATCGACTACTGGTGTGATGTATGGAATGGACTTGGTGCAGTCAGCACAGTTGTTGACTGGAACGAAACCTATCAGGCGCTGCAGACAGGTGTGGTAGATTGTCAGGAAAATCCAATTGATAACATTTATGCAAACAAAATCTACGAAGTAAACAGTTATGTTATGATGACAGAGCATCAGTATGGTGTAAACCACTGGGTTGCAAACGTTGATTTTGTAGATGGCATGGACGAAGATATGCGGGCAGTGTTGCAGGAGTGCATCGACGAAGCATGTGCATACGGTGATGAACTGCTGGAAGAAAAGTCTCAGGAATATTTTGACGAACTGGAAAGTGCAGGAAGCATCACAGTAGTGGAGACAGACAAGGAAGCATGGCGCGACAGGGCATCTGATACCATAGACAAGATTTTAAATGATTCTTTCGCTCCTGCTGTTCAGGAATATGTAAAGAATTACATGAACGGGAACTGAAGAACGAAAAGATACTGTAAATCATAAAGCAGTACAGAACATACATGGCAGTGTCTGACAGCACTGTCATGTATGTTATTCGGAAAGGAATCTTATGAAAAAAATTAATAAAGTTTTTGAGGTCAGCAGTGTGATTCTGCTGAGCGCAATGCTGGTGATCGTATTGCTGGAAGTGGTCTGGAGATATGTTTTGAAGCTTCCGCTGACATGGAGTCAGGAATTTGCACGGCTGTTTTATATTTATATGGTATATCTGCTGCTTCCGGTGTTGGAATATTCATGTTCCCAGCTTCATGTGGCCTACTTTTTTGACCGCATTCCCTATACAATCAGAAAATATCTGTATTTTGTGACATGTGCAGTATATATGATATTTCTTGGGGTATTGTCGTTCGGAGCTTGGAAGTGCGCCTGTAATTCCGTTAATATGCTGTTTTCTTCTATCAAATGGCTGAAAATGTGGGTAATGTATGTGCCGATTGTGATCGGTGCGTTGTTCGGTATTGTTATGGTGATTTACCGTATGATACATTATGAAGAAAGTCTGGCAGTTTTTGCCGCAGAAAATGCAACAGATGAGAAGAAGGAGGAATAGATATGCTGGCAGCAATTTTTATCGGTTTATTATTGATACTGTTTATGTTGGGAATGTCAATTCCTTATGCGTTGGCCATTACCGGAATTGTGGGTATGTATGCGACGGGCGGTTTTGGTGTGATGCAGATGCAGACCATGGTGCAGAAAATGGTAAACGGAGTAAACGGCTTTTCCCTGATGGCAATTCCATTTTTTCTGATTGCCGGTAAGCTGATGAACGTCGGCAGCATTACAAAACGTATTTTTGATTTTTGTAACGGACTGGTGGGTTGGATTCCCGGGGGACTGGGGCATGCCAATGTACTTTCCAGCGTGGTATTTGCAGGTATGAGCGGATCTGCCGTGGCGGATGCGGCCGGCCTTGGAACAATTGAGATCAAGGCAATGGAAGAGCAGGGGTTTGATACGGATTTTTCCGCAGCGGTTACAGCAGCCTCTTCCACAATCGGCCCGATTATTCCGCCGAGTATTCCGCTGATCATGTATGGTGTGAGCGCCAGCGTGTCCATCTCAAGTCTTTTGATGGGCGGGGTACTGCCGGGTTCTCTCTGTGCACTCAGCCTGTCTGTTATGATAGCAGTTATCTCCATAAAACGGAAATATCCAAGAAGAGAATTTCCATCTCTGCTGGAATTGTGGAAACTGTTTTCCAGAGCATTTCTGTCATTGCTGACCCCTGTTATTCTGATCGGTGGCATTCTCTGCGGTGTATTTACGGCGACGGAAGCGGCCAGCGTGGCCTCCCTATATGCGATTATCCTGACAGTGGTTGTATACAGGGAAGCAAAGATGAAAGATCTGTATATGGTGATCAAGGAGGCGGCGCAGGAATCTGCCGGTATCATGCTGGTGGTAGCAAGTTCTTATTTCTATGGATTTGTGATTACGAAACTACAGATACCGGCCATGATATTAAATTTCTTTTTGTCAGTGAGCAGCAGTAAAGCGGTCTTTTTGATTCTGATTAACTTATTTTTCCTGTTTGTAGGATGTTTTATGGAGTGCAATTCGGCAATTTTGATCCTGACACCGATTGTATTGCCGGCAGCAGTCAGTTTCGGCATTGATCCGATACACTTTGGTCTGATTATGGTATTTAATTTGATGATTGGACTTTTAACACCTCCGGTAGGAATGTGTTTATATGCTACTATGAAGGTTGCAAAGATTTCCTTTGACAGAATGGTAAAAAGTGTATTGATGTTCTTTATTCCACTGATGATCACATTGATTCTGATTACCTATATCCCGCAGATTACATTACTGCTGCCTGGACTGGCAGGATAATTTTTAAAAGGAGACGAACAGATGAGCAATAAAAATATAATGAATCGTATGAAAAATGAGTATCCTTTCGAAAAGAAGGCAGGATGGCTGGCAGCATATCTGCTGTGCGGCGGGCTGGCAGCATTGTCGCTCCTGACGGCGCCGATGGGACATCATGAAGTGCTCCATATGATTGTTACCACACTGGGAATTTTAGGAATGGCGCTTATCAATACCATTCTGGGGATGAAAAGGGCACAGAGAAAATATCTGGTTTTGGCAGGTTTCCGAAGGGATGTGGGAATCTTTATGATCTGGATATTTTTACTGCTCGTCTGGTATTCGGATATCATCAATCGATAAGGACAGGATAAACGTGGAAGACGACCTGTCCTGTATATTGATCAGATGAGAGAAAAAGGGCGCGGACAGAGGTTGGCGCCCTTTCTAAATCTGCATGCTCCTTTTACAAAATCATTACAGATTCTTTTTCTGGTAAACGAAATACAGCCCTACACTTGTAAATACCGTAAGATATCCAAGCAGTATCAGAATGCCGTGTAAAGAACAGGGTTCTCTAAAAGCGATGCTCCGGATCATACGGCTTGTCTGGGAAAGCGGAAGTGCGGCGATAAATTCACGGGCTCCATGGGGAATATTGTCTGTGGCGAAAAAGGTATTGCACAGATAGGCCATGGGCATGATAAAATAATTGGAAAAACGCGGTACATCCGCATGGTTTCTCGCAAGGAACGAGACCACGATCCCGATGGAGGAAAATACGGCTCCGTTTAAGAAGAGGATGAAAAAGGACAGAGCGTTGAATACCAGTCCGGTCCTGACCGGAAGGACCAGAAAAAGGATGATGCCGCCGGCGTACAGTCCCCTTAAGGCGCCCGCCAGAATCTGCCCGGCGATGAACTGCCAGAGCGGAGTGGGCGAGATGATAACCTGGTCAAAAGCTTTTTCGTACAGGCGCTGGACATTCAGATTCTGGGCGATAGCATTAAAACTGCCGTTCATGGTGGTCAGGGAGACAACGCCTGGTATGAGAAAATACAGATAAGGCTGGCCGTTCATGGAAGTCCGGATTCCCCAGCCGAATACGATCAGGTACATCAGCGGCGCTACCATGGCAGCAAGCGTAATCCGGGTGAAATCCCGGATAAATTCTCTCCATTTTTCCCATAAAATAGTTATAATTCCCATAATACTGACACTCCATATATTGTTCCAGGGCCGCATCCTGCAGCTCTGTTTGCAGCAGACAGAACATATGAGGGGCTTTTGTGCTGCCGGTATCTTAACAGGCAGCCGGATCATATATTCTGTCAGGACAGCCGTTTTCCGGCCTGTTCAACAAACACATCCTCCAAGGTCGTGTCTCTTAAGGTACATTGCCCTTCAAGGCCGGACAGATATGCGATTGCCTGCTCCCTGTCCGGAAAATACCGGCTGTGGATCCCGTCAGGCCGGTGTTCGTCAACGGCATAGGCGCCCAGCTTGTCGATCAGATGCGCCGGTGTGTCCACATCGTTCAGCTTTCCGCTGTTCATAAGAGCCACCCGATGACAGAGCGCCTGCGCCTCTTCGATATAGTGGGTGGTCAGAAGGATGGTGAGTCCCTTTTCGTTCAGCTGACGGAGCAGATGCCACATCTGCCGTCTGGAAATGGCGTCCATACCGGCGGTCGGTTCGTCCAGCAGGAGGATTTCCGGTTCGGTCAGCAGGGCGCGGCAGATCATCAGCTTCCGCTTCATGCCGCCGGAGAGCTTCCGGATCGTCTTGTAACGGTGTTCGGTCAGTCCGGCAAATGCAAAAAGCTCTTCCGTACGGCTGCGGATCTGCTTTACCGGGATAAAATACAGGCGCCCCTGATATTCCATGATCTCGTCCATATCCATATCCTGCCGCATGGAATATTCCTGGGTGATCACGCTGACCTTTTGCTTGATGTCTTTTCTCTTCCGCGTCAGCCGTTCTCCGTCGATGAGAATCTCTCCGCGGGTGGGCAGAAGCAGGGTGGACAGCATGCCGATGGTTGTGGTCTTACCGGCGCCGTTGGGGCCCAGAAGACCAAAGAACTCTCCGGATGCAATGCAAAGATTTAACGAATCCACCGCTGTAAAATTTTCAAAGGTTTTTGTCAGGTCTTTCAGTTCAATCATGTGCAGTACGGGCTTCTTTTGCGATGATCAGAGAATAGTAGCCGGCATCATCCGGAATCTCTTCCACGCTCTGATAAATATGTTCGTTTTCCATGCCGCAGTTTTCTACCATGACAACATCCCGGCCGCTTGCGGCCAGAATCTCTTTCACCTGATTCATCTTTTTCCCGGATTTCATCAGCACATAGTTGCCGGGCTGCTCCAGCCTGCTGTCCAGACGGTGAACGGCAGGAAGGATATGAAGCTGTTCGTTCCATTCTGCCAGAGGGGTATTGGTTCTGGCAGCAGCGGCGCAGAAGGAAGTGATGCCGCTGATCAGGCGGGTCTCATAGCCGCGGGCGGCGATTCTTTTCTGCACATACAGATAAGTAGAATAGATCGTAGGGTCTCCCAGTGTCAGAAATACCACATTTCGGCCTTCTCTGAGATAATGCTCCAGAAGGTCGGCAGCTTTCTCGTGATTCCGGTTCATCTCCGCCTGATCATGCGTCATGGGCATCTCAACGGGAACCAGAGTCTTTTCTGCCAGTTCCGGTACTGCCTGCACAGCAATCTGATAAGCTACGGTTTCCTTTGCCGCAGGGCCCGGAAGGGCGATGATCTCATTCTCTCTGATGAGACGTACGGCCTTCAGAGTCATAAGTTCCGGATCTCCAGGTCCCACGCCTGCTCCATATAATATTCCTGCCATAATATCGTTCTCTCCTTTGTGTTTGGTGTCAATGTCTTTATTATACTGACCTGAGAAAAATTTTCAACAGAAAAGTGGGGATAAAAAAATAACTTGACAGAATGGTTTAAAAAGTATAAACTTATTATGGGTTTAAGAAAATTAAACTTAAAATAAGAGAAGGGAGGAAGGAACATGCGGGATATATCGGAGGGATTGATCCGTATGAGCCTGATTGGCAGCTACTGTATCCTGCTGATCCTTCCGGCCCGGCTTCTGCTGTCGGGTTTCGGGAGAAAATATGCTTTCTGTCTGTGGGTGGCCGTATTTTTGAATCTGGTCATACCCTTTGAGATCCGGGGCAGGTTCAGCCTGATTCCCGAACCGGTGGGAAGCCTGTCTGTGGAAGCGCAGACGACGCAGGCAGAAGGCATCTTTGTGTATACCGGTGAGGCGGAGTATGCCGCTGCTTCGAATCCGGCGCAGGAGCAGCAGCCGGGTTTTGAGAGAACCGTCCTGCAGCCGGCGGCGAAGGTGGATTTTTATAATCCTTCCGCGTCTGCACAAACGGGCCGGATCTGGAACATCGCCATGCTTTGGCAGAGACTGCCGGACATTCTGCGGGTCGTCTGGCTTCCGGGATTCTTCGTGATCCTTCTGTATAATCTGGCATATGCTGCGAGAACGGGAAAAAAGCTGTCCAGGGATCGCTGGAAGAGCTGGGATGGGGAGAAACGGATCGCGGAGGTGGAAGGACTTCCGGCGCCCTTCCTGTGGGGTATTTTCCGTCCGGTGATCTTTCTGCCGACGGGGCTGGAGGAAGAAGAGAAAAACTGCATCATCGCTCATGAGAGCTGCCACAGGCATAGAAAGGACTCTCTGACCAAACTGGCATTTTTTGCTGCAGTGTCCATACACTGGTTCAATCCGCTGGTCTGGCTTTCGTGGGCGCTGTTCTGCCGGGATATGGAGATCTGCTGCGACGAGGCGGTATTTGCGGTCTCCGGCGGCACATCCAGAAAGCAGTATGCACAGAGTCTTTTGAAATATGCAGCGGCACAGAATGGATACCGGGTGTCCTCCCTTACCTTCGGCGAACCCTCGGCAGGCATGCGGATCCGGCATATCCTCCGTTTTCAGAAGAGACATATTGTGCTGAGGAGCGCTGCGGGCCTGGCGGCTGCAGTGATGATTCTGGGCCTGGTGGTGCGTCCGGCTGCTGCGAAGAACATGACAAAGCCGGGGCTTTTGCTGAATGCCGGTGAGAACGAAATACAGGATACAGGGGCAGAACTGCCGGAAGATACAGCGTCTGCGGCCGGGGACACAGAACCGGAGCGGGTATGGGAGCCGGAACACCGTATGGGCTACCAAAGGGCGGAGGTCACTCATGTGGTCCGGGAGGATAATCCTTATTTTACACCGGGTCTTCGTCCGGAGCAGGAGCTGGAGATGCTGGCAAGGACAGCTCTTCGGGAGCTGTATGATCTGACTGGATATCAGGTGGAAAGCTGTGTATATGAATGCAGTGATCTGGGGACCTTTTTCTTTGCAAGGACGCCGGAAGACCTGTCTCACAGCCGGATCTTTTATACGAGAACCTTTGGGGAAGCGCAGGGGTATGATGCGCTGGTGATTCCGTCCATGGACTGCGCAGGCGCCAGACGGGTCTGGTTCTCGGATGTGCAGCAGCTGGCTCTTCCGGAGCATACAGAACAGATGAGTGACCAGGAACTGGCCGTCTGGTTTCTGGAACACAGCGCCGTCTATCAGGGAGAAGAGATCGATCATACAGAGCCGCTGCCGGAATCATGGACACAGAGGGTATATACGACAGACGGGACATTTTATGAGGTGACACTGGAGGGCAGTTTTATCGGGGTAAGCAGCATCTACGGCCCTTATCCGGAAGGATTTTCACATTAAGTAAAGGGAAGAAGGAAAGTAAAATGAAGATGAGGACGAAAAGATTATGCAGTCTGCTTCTTGCAGGTATGCTGGTCATGGGGACGGCAGCGTGCGGAAGCGAAAAGGAAGCACAGGCAGATACCGGTGTGCAGACGGAAGCCGAGGAAGAGGCGCTTCCGGCTTCTGATACGGAAGCCGAGGCTGAAGACGGAGAAAACAGAGAGGAAGAAAATCTGGAGGACGCAGATCCGGTTTTGGAGACATCAGGAGAAGAGGGCATCAATGACAATGAAAACCGAAAAGATCAGTATATGTGCACGCTGCTTGACCTCTGTATGGAAAACAGGCTTCCGGACGGAAGCGCAGTGCCTTCGCCGACAGAGGGCGCGTCTGGAAAAATGTCCGATAATCGGTTTGCCGTGTGTGATATTGACGGAGACGGGAAGCGGGAACTGATCATTCAGTATGTGACGGCGCCGACTGCAGGGATGATGGAGCTGATCTATGACTATGACAATGAGACGAAGAGCGTCAGAGAGCAGCTTCGGGAGTATCCGCTTTTGACTTATTATGACAACGGCATGATCGAAGCCGGCTGGAGCCACAACCAGGGGCTTTCCGGGGATACGCTGTGGCCCTATACCCTGTGGGAGTATGATGCGGAAGCGGATGCGTACCGCGTGGCGGCGGAAGTGGAGGCCTGGGACCGGAAGATCTCGGAGACCGATCCGGGCTGGAACATCAGTTTTCCGGAAGAGATTGACGCGGACGGAGACGGCGTTGTGTATTACGTCCGGCCGGAAGGTGTGTCGGATTATATCGATCCCATAGACGGGCCGGAATATGAACAGTGGCGGGATTCCTGTCTGGGAGACGCGAAGACGGTCGACGTGGCATATGGGGAAATGACGGAACAGAATATCTATATGATAGAATAAACAAAGCCGCCTGTCTGTCAGGGCATGCATCTGCCGGTTTGCCTGCTTCCTGGGACTTTCCCGGGAAGCATTTTTGTGATAACATATACTTGCGATCACAAAAATCTGCCATGCAACCCGACTCACAGGCGAGATAAGCTGCAGATATTGCGGAAAATATCATCGCTCGTGAGTATAAATGCAGGAAAGAGAAGAAAGGAGAACGACAGCATGGGACATCTGACAACAAGGGACGCCTACAGGAATCTGGAGGAGCGGATCAACTGGTTCACTCAGGGAGCGCCGCCATCGGACACGCTGTATAAGATTCTGCAGGTGTTGTATACGGAAAAGGAAGCAAAATGGGTGGCGCGGCTTCCGGTGCGTCCCTTTACCCTGAAGCGGGCGGCAAAGATCTGGGGAACCACGGAAGCAAAGGCGGAGAAACTTCTGGACCATCTCTGTGAAAAAGCGCTTCTGGTGGATTCGGAATATAAAGGACAGAGGCAGTTCGTCATGCCGCCGCCCATGGCAGGCTTTATCGAATTTGCCCTCATGCGGACCAGAGGGGATATCGACCAGAAATACCTGAGCGAACTGTACTGGCAGTATATGAACGTGGAGGAGGATTTCGTCAAGGATCTCTTTTTTGCCACGGAGACCAGGCTTGGACGGGTGTTTGTGCAGGAGCCGGTGCTGACCAATGATAAGACAAACCATATTCTGGACTATGAACGCGCGACACATATTGTAGAGGAGGCAAAGTATATTGGTCTTGGAACCTGCTACTGCCGCCACAAGGCATATCATGCGGGACATCCCTGCGAGATCGATGCTCCCTGGGATGTTTGTCTGACTTTTGACAATGTGGCGCGTTCTCTGGCGGAGCATGGGGAATACGCAAGGCTGATCTCCAGAGAAGAGGCGAAGGATGTGCTGGAGCGTTCCTATGACAGCAACCTGGTGCAGATCGGGGAAAATGTACGGGAGCATCCTGCCTTTATCTGCAACTGCTGCGGATGCTGCTGCGAGGCGCTGCAGGCGGCCAGAAAGTTCAGTCCCATGCAGCCGGTGGCAACGACCAACTATATTCCGGAGGTGTCTCTTAAGACCTGCATCGGCTGCGGAAAATGCGCAAAGGTCTGTCCGATTCTTGCCATTGCCATGGAGGAAGCTGGGAAAAATCCGGACGGCACGAAGACGAAGAAACATCCGAAGATTGACCGGGAAATCTGCCTTGGCTGCGGCGTCTGTGCAAGGAACTGTCCGACGAAGGCGATTAAGCTGAAGCACCGGCCGGTGCAGGTGATCACGCCGGTCAACAGCACCCACCGGTTTGTACTCCAAGCCATTGAAAAGGGCACTTTGCAGAACCTGGTATTTGACAATCAGGCATTCGCCAACCACCGCGCCATGGCTGCGGTATTCGGAACGATCCTGAAGCTGCCGCCGCTGAAACAGGCGCTTGCGAGTAAACAGTTCAAGTCGGTCTATCTGGACAGACTTTTGTCCATGCAGAAGAAACAGATAAAATAAAGAAAGTGGATCCTGCCGGTCTGATGCCGGACAGGATCC
>ERZ778510.1769-NODE-1769-length-12903-cov-5.553938_pt1 | contig 12903 bp, 11 predicted proteins | sample MGYA00510348_ERZ778510 | MGnify/ENA primary metagenome ERZ778510 (study PRJEB29527, sample SAMN07138969) | mouse gut metagenome | material: feces | host: mouse | place: China:Nanjing | collected 2016-01-25 ... | reverse complement strand
GGAAAATGTCAGCGGAGTATCACACGCCTGCCGAAATCGGTGGCCGCCACAATATACATGCCTGCGGGAAGACTGCCGAACACATGCTCGCCACGCCCCAGCACACCGCTGTGCACCGTACTACCGTCGAGAGCATAAACGCCCACTTCCAGCTCCTCGGCATCGACATTCACCACAAGGTCGCCGCCGCGGGCGAAGGCATCCCAGCTGTGGCGCGCGGCATCGGGAGCGGCCACACCCGAGCTATGCCGGGTAACACCCAGATTGTCAAGGTTCAGACGCTTGCCCGAAGTCTGCTGTATGCGCACACGCGCCGGCAGAGCCTCGCCCACAAACACACTGTAGGAAGCATAGTCGGCGGAAGTCACAGTCACCTTGCCGGCACTGCGCCAGCTCACGCCACCGTCGGTGCTCACATCAACCGACAGCACGGGATTCTTCTCGCTGTCGCTCCAGTAGCATGCTTCGAACGACACCGTGCCTACACCGCCTGTGCGGTTCTCGGCCATGGCTATATATGAATCGGATTCCTTGCCGAAACGTACCGACTGCGCGCTGGAGGCACCGCCGTCGGCCCTCCATATTCCGGCATTGCTGAAATTCCACACCGCGGCAGTACCGTGGTAAGTGAACGGACTGTATGTATCCATTCCATCCTCCTGAGCCTCGAAATCCTCCAGGAAATCGACAGCGGCGGTAGCGTCGCCGCGCACCTCGATACCCTCGGTCCGGTAGCTGCCGGCTGTAGCCAGCAGAGTGGCGCTGAATGTGCCGGCGGTGGCGCTGTAGAGGCGCAGATACACCCTGTCCTGTTCGGCAGGCACAGTCACGCGGCGCGTCCACACGGAGCGGTCGGTCGACAGCTCGAAAGGCTCACCGACACTTATGGTTATGTCGGAATCGATATTCTGCGCGTCTATCAACAGCTCGGCAGCCTCGGAAGGCTCGCCGGGAGTGGCGCTGAAATAGAGATTGCCATCGAAAAGGAACTCTATCGAAGGCACGGGAGCGGCAGTGGTAACGCTCACCTCGCGGCTCTTCATACCGTCCGACGACAGTGTATACACATAAGTGGTAAGAGGATCGAGACCCTCCACGGTGTAGCGTCCGGCCTGGGCGGGCACACGCCGGGGATATCCGGCAATGGCCTCGCCACCCTGGCGCACGTCCAGCAGATAGTTGCCGTCCGAAGTATCGCCTGCATAACCCCACACAGCATCGAACGACTCGTCCGACACATGTTCCGCATCACCCGCCGGAAGGCCTGCCATGCTCACGGCGGCCAATGACACAGCCCGGGTCACACCGCCGCTGCTCAGCGTAAGCACACCGCTGTAGCTTCCGGCAGCGGCTTTGAAATCCACTGTAAGAGAATAGCCCGACTGGGTATTGGTCTGCGCCGCGGGAATGGATGCCACGGAAGTCGAGAAGCCCGTGCCGGCAACAGTCACCTCTACGGGAGCCGTCATGCCGGTGGTGCGCACCGTAAGGCTGCGGCTGCCGCCTACTGCCGCCGCCACAGTGCCGAAATCGACAAGCGAACCCTCTGCGGGCAGCACGAACTCAGGCTCCGCAGGACCCTGCGAAGTCCAGCGCTGCTCCTTGCGGTCGCCCCAGATATACTCCACCATCTCGGGATGGTCGATAAAAGGATTGCGGTTGTGCTGGCGGGCATAGACAGCATCGTTGCGCACCGTCTCCTTCTCGCTCACAGGATCCTGGCGGTGCCATTTCAGCAGCAGATTCACAGCCCAGCCCCTGAAAGCCGGATAGTTGTTGCCCGCGAGCATGTCGGAATGCCACTGGCCGATGCGGCTGTAGTAGGCAGCGGCCATATAGAAATAGCTGCGCGCGAAATCGCCCTTGTACTCGTCGTCAGGCTCGAAAACAGTACCCGAATAGCCCGGGAAAGTCGACCGCCCAAGACGGCCCAGAGGACGCACACCGCCGTGCGAGGGAAGATACGTTCCATTGGCACACTCCCCGAAAGGATAGTTGCTCCGCTGGTTGTTCACCTTGCCGTCGGTGGGATAGATATGGAAAGCGTCGGATTTCATCGGCGACCCCTCGTCGAACCAGCTCTTGGGCATCGAGTGCTCGCGGTTGTAGCAGTCGCCCACATAGTCGTAGTTTCCGCACTGCTCACTGCCATAGCGCCATTCCTTGGTGGAATACATGTCCCAGATAGTACCGTTGGGACGCACGTCGGTGGTGCGGTATAAGCTCCATAATCCATCGTAGCCCACATTGGTGTGTGTCCCTACGATATCGTAAAGGGCCGTCAGCAAATCGCGGCCACCCTTGTTCTCGGCTTTGTCGTAGTAGCTCGACGGTGCGGCGGCATAGCTGAAAAAAGCCGCAAGCGCACACAACGCCGTAACATAGAATTTTCTCATTTTAATGGTTTGACTGGTTTTTTTCGGAGAAGACTGCAAAAATACGAATAAGTCGATGGCAAAGCCAAATTTATTTGGACTTTGCCGAGCGGAAGTATTTAAGACGTAGTCAAAAATACGTATATTATTTGAGCATTGCCAAGATTATGCAGAAACAATAGCACTGACAGACACACTGAGGATTCCACCCGCCAAACTTTAACAGACTTTAATCCTCCACCATGCCTATAAAATCCTAATTTTGCATTTCGAATACCCGGCACCAGAAGCATGAGCAACAGCCAGCAACTACAACAGACACAGCAGATGCGCCTGCAGCAGCGCATAAACCCGCGCCAGGTCGCCCTGGGAAGGGTGCTCGAAATGTCCGTGCCCGAATTCGACGAAGAGATACGCCGGAGGCTCGACGAGAACCCCGCGCTCACCACTGCCGACGGCTGCAGCAATGACAGCCACGACAGCCACGACGACATCGCCTCCGAAAACACCGCACGCACCGACGACAGCGACGACTTCGGCGACGAGGCCGATGCCGACAGCCTCGCCGACACCCCCATGCAGAATCTCTCCGCCAACAGCTTCGACCCCACAGCCATCGCTGCCGACGACGAGCGGGGAATGGTCGACACAATAATGGACCAGCTCGCCACCGACACATCCCTCGACGCCGAGGGCATGAACATCGCAAGACACATCGCCGGCAACCTCGACAACAGCGGATACCTCCGCCGCCCTCTCAACGACATCGCTCTCGACATAGCCATCGACGGAGCACCGCTGCCCTCTCCGCAGCAGATGCAGGATGCATTCCACGCAATACGCGCAATCGACCCGCCGGGAATCGGAGCCGTCGACCTCCGCGACTGCCTCCTGCTCCAGCTGCAAAGGCGCAAGCCCGGAAACACAATCGACCTCGCCCGACGAATCATCCACGACCACTTCGACCTGTTCTCAAACCGCCATTTCGACCGGCTCGCGACAGCCACCGCCGCTTCCCGCGAACAGCTCACAGAGGCAATGGAGGCAATCCGCCGCCTGAACCCGCGCCCGGGCGCAGGACTCGGTAGCGGCAAGGCTGCCGAACGCTCCGTCCAGGTACAGCCCGATTTCCTCCTCGACTACGACCCCTACAGCGAGCGCCTCAGGCTATCACTCGGAGGATTCCACCCCGAACTGGCAATCGAGGAAACCTTTGCCGCCGACCCATCGCAGGCCGACGGCGTGGCTCCCGCGATGCGCACCGCTGCCGACTACATAAAAAGCAGGCGCGATGCCGCAGCTGACTTCATAGAACTCGCCAGGCGCCGTGCCGCCACTCTCACAGCCATAGGCCGAGCGATAGTCGGAAAACAGCAAGCCTACTTCCGCACCGGAAACACCGCCGACATCCGCCCGATGATTCTGCGCGACATCGCCGACAGCACCGGCTACGACATCTCCACCATATCACGTGCCGTGTCCGGCAAATACATCCAGACGCCCCACGGCATCGTGGCACTGCGCAATCTGTTCAGCGAACGCCCAAATGCCGAAACCGACCTCTCGGCGCCTGCCATACTCGAAGCCCTGCGCAGCATCATCGACAACGAAGACAAAACCGCTCCATTGAGCGACCGGCAGCTCACCGACGCACTCGCAGCCCGAGGACTCGACATCGCCCGCCGCACAGTGGCAAAATACCGCGAGCGCCTCGGCGTGCCGGTGGCAAGGTTAAGAAAAGGAATATGAAATCTATGCAAAACCGCAACCGCAGCGCCGTCCGCCGCCACAAAGGAACCTGCATTGCCGCATCAGCCATCTCCGATGTTTTCTCACCGCTGCTCATGGCAACATACGCCATGGCAGTGGCCTTGTGGCTCACTCCCATGGCATACCTGCCGCTGGGCGTGCGGGCTTGGTCCACAGTGGGAGTGTTCTTCATCACCGCCGTGATACCCGCCTCCACCGTATTCGTTCTCATGAGAATGGGACGCGTATCCGACGCTTCCATATCCGACCGACGCGAGCGCCCGCTTCCCTTCATCGTCGCCGTCCTCTGCTACTGCGGTGCATGGCTCTACCTCTGTGCGCTCAACGCTCCACGATGGATGCTCTGCTTCATGGCTGCCGCAGCCGCTGTGGCTCTCATGGAGCTCCTGATATCTTTCTTCTGGAAAATCAGCGCCCACACCGGTGCTGCCGCAGGACTGGCCGCACTCGTGTTCTGGCTCGCAAGCCGCGGAGCCCTACGCATCGACGACTTCGCGGCCGTGTCGGCAACCGTAGTCATCCTCGCCGCCGTGGCATGGGCACGCCTCTGGCTGAGGCGACACACCCCCGCACAGGTACTCGCCGGTGCCGCCGCCGCTTTTCTCATCGTATATCTGATTCTACATAACTTCAGCATATGAAACCCATTGTCAGCATAATAATGGGCAGCACATCCGACCTGCCCGTAGTGCGCCGCGGCGCCGACTTCCTGGAATCCCTCGCCGTGCCATTCGAACTCAAGGCTCTCAGCGCCCACCGCACCCCTGCGGCTGTCGAGGAATTCGCACGCAACGCAGCCTCCAGAGGCGTGAAAGTAATCATCGCTGCAGCGGGAATGAGCGCAGCGCTGCCGGGCGTTATCGCCGCGCAGACAACACTTCCAGTCATCGGACTGCCGATTTCGGCCTCGCTCATGGGTGTCGACGCCCTCCTTTCCGTCGCCCAGATGCCTCCGGCCATTCCTGTGGCTGCCGTAGGCGTCGACGCGGCACTCAACGCGGCAGTCCTCGCCGTGAGAATCCTCGCGCTGGCCGACGAAGACCTCGCAAAACGATACCGCGAATACTGCAGCTCGCTCGAAAACAAAATATTGAAAGCCGACGCCGAACTCGCGGCCATCGACTCTTATAAATTCAAAGTGGATTGACCATGAGAAGCGCCGGATCAGTGCGGCGGCACACTGTGCCCGTCGCTGTGGGAAACACCGTTATCGGCGGCGACGCGCCTGTGCGCGTGCAGAGCATGACAACAACGCCGACCCTCGACATCGACGCAAGTGTCGCCCAGGCCGCAAGGCTCGCCGGGGCTGGCGCCGAGCTCATTCGCCTCACCGCCCAGGGAATACAGCATGCTGCCGCCCTGGAAGAGATACACAGCCGCTTGCGCAGCCAGGGAATCGACACGCCGCTGGTAGCCGACATACATTTCAACCCCGCAGCCGCCTTCGAAGCCGCAAAGCATGTCGAGAAAGTGAGGATAAACCCCGGAAACTTCGCCGACCCGGGGCGCACATTCCGCAAGATGGTGTTCACCGACAGTGAATACGCCGCCGAGCTGCAGCGTCTGCGCCAGCGACTGCTGCCGTTCCTCGAACTATGCCGTGCCAACGGCACCGCAATACGCATAGGCGTGAACCACGGTTCCCTCTCCGACAGAGTGATGAGCCGCTTCGGCGACGGGACGGACGGAATGGTAGAGAGCGCCATGGAATTCCTCCGCATATGCCGCGAGGCCGACTTCCAAAATATTGTTCTCTCCATCAAGGCATCCGACGTGCCCACCATGACAACCACCGTCCGACAGCTCGTCCGCGCCATGGACGCCGAAAACATGCACTACCCACTCCACCTGGGAGTCACCGAGGCTGGAAATGCCCTCGAAGGACGCGTGAAAAGCGCAATGGGGATAGGCTCATTGCTGGCCGACGGAATCGGCGACACAATACGCGTATCCCTCAGCGAAGACCCCGTGGAGGAAATCCCCGTGGCACGCACACTCCTGGCTCACATTGCCCGCAACGCCGCCGACACTCCCGCCATACCGCCGGTAACGCATAGCAGAGCCGCCGCGCCGCCTGCCATAGAGAAGCCTTCGGACAACCGCCGATGGATTGTCGCCGACAAAGGCAACCGTATAGCACGCAGCATCGAGACCGTGGCCGCCGACCCGGAGGCCGCCATAGTCGTGGCATATCCCGCCGGCATGGACGCCGGAGAGGTCGCCGTGGCAGCCGCCGTCGACCTCGGCTACATTCTGCTGGCGGCTCCTCCGGCGGCAATATGGGTGGACGCCCCCGCACTGTCGCACGACCAAACAGTCCGCCTCTGCCAGACAATCGTGCAGAGCGCTGGCCTGCAACGCTTCCGCGCCGAAATCGTCGCCTGCCCGGGATGCGGCCGAACTCTTTTCGACCTTCCTGCCGCACTCGACCAGGTCAAGAAAGCCGCCGGACACCTCACCCATCTCAAGATTGCCGTGATGGGATGCATCGTAAACGGTCCCGGCGAAATGGCCGGTGCCGACTACGGCTATGTAGGTGCCGCCGCCGGATGTGTCTCCATATACCGTGGAATCGAACCCGTGGCGAAGAACATCCCCCAGAGCCAGGCCATCGGAAAACTCATCGAAACCATCAAGGCCGACGGCCAGTGGATCGACGCACCGCAATGACCAGGCCTCGGCATCCCATAGCCCTGCACCATGCGCCTGGCGGCCTGAGACTCGTGCACGACCGCCGGCCGGCCACAGCGGCCGCAATCTTCGGCCTGGCCGTACGCGCCGGCAGCGCCGACGAGTCGCCCGCTACCGAAGGCCTCGCGCACCTGGTGGAGCACACCATCTTCAAAGGCACGGCACGACGCCGCTCCTGGCACATCATAAACCGGATGGAGGCCGTCGGTGGCGAACTCAACGCCTACACCACCAAGGAAATAACGGTGCTCTACACCGTCTTTCCGGCAACCGCCCTGCAGCGGGCGGTCGAACTTGTCGCCGACCTGGCCATAAACTCCACATTCCCCCGGGCCGAACTCGAAAAAGAGCGACAGGTGGTAATCGACGAAATCAATTCATACCTCGACACTCCCGCCGAAGCCATCTACGACGACTTCGAAGATTTGCTCTTCGCCGGAACTCCTCTCGGCCACAACATCCTGGGCACCCCCGGAAGTGTCCTGAGCCTCGACAGCTCACATTGCCGCGATTTTCTCGACCGCTTCTACCGCCGCGACAATGCAGTGGCCTTCTACAGCGGCCCCGCGGGCGCCGACCGCGTACTCGCATCGATAGAACGCCACTTCGAGGCAATGCCGGAAGGCAGGCCGCCGCGTGCCGGCTCGCAGCCCCCGGCGGCTCCGCGCTTCGACATCTGCCGCAGCCTGCCCATCCACCAGTGCCACTGCATCACAGGCACAGGATGCCCCTCGCTCACCCACCCAGGACGACATGCCACGGCACTCCTGGCCAACATCCTCGGCGGGCCGGGGCTGAACTCGCTTCTGAACCTCGAACTGCGCGAACGCAGGGGGCTGGTATATAGCGTGGAAGCATCAACGGCGCTATTCGAGAACGACGGCGCACTGTCCGTCTACTTCGGCTGCGACCCCGAAGACCTCGACCGCTGCCGGCGCATATGCGAAAACACCTTCAGGCGACTCGCCGAAGGATACATCGACAGCCGCCGGCTCGCCGCCGCCCGCAAGCAATACCTCGGACAGCTGGCCATAGCAGCCGAAAACAGCGAGAACAGAATCCTCGCCGCCGCACGCGCCACACTCCTGCGCGGAAAGCCAACCACCGAAACCGAAACCATCGAAGCAATACACCGGATAACACCACACCACATCGCCGGAGCTGCCGAAGCGCTGCTCAAGCCATCAACTCTCACATTCATCCCTTCATGAAAAATATAGTCGCCGCAATAGCCACAGCAATAATCCTGCTGGCCACCGCATGCGCAGGAAACGAAGCACGCAAGCAGCTCGCCGCCGAAATCGAGGCAGCAAACCGCAGCTATCCCGTAAGCCTCGGACTCAACGGAGTATGCAACTCCATAACCTACGACGCCTCGGAAAACGCCGTAACCATCGAGTACATAATGAACCCGCTCTACATCGACCTCGAGTCACTCGCAAAAGCCAGTGAAAGCCAGAAACAGCAGATGGCATCATTCCTGCGCAACCCCGACAGCCGCCCCATGCTCGAGATGTTCGACAACGCAGGAGCCGAACTCGTGCTGCACTTCACCGCCGAAGGACAGCCCGACATGACCATAAACCTCTCGCCGGAAGAAATACACACCATAGCCGCATCAGTAAACAGCCGCGACGACTACATGCGGCAACTCGCCGACATCGCAGCATACAACAATGCCAATTGCCCTCTGAGCCTCGAAGACGGCTCTACGCTCAACGGTGTGGCACTCCGGGAACGCAGCCTGTGCTACAACATCACACTGCCCGACACGGCCAGTCTCGCATCTTCAGAACTGATTCGCGAAAAACGCATCCGTCTCTGGAAAAACATAAGCTCAAACGCAACCGATTCGGAAACTGCCGGATTGCTCCGGCTGCTCCGACAGCTCGAATTCTCACTCTCATACAGCCTTACGGCCCCAGCCGACAGCTCCGCAACCCCTGTACTCATCGAATTCCCCTACGCCGAACTCGACTCACTCATATAAAATAAAAGAAAACCGGCTGCCCCACGCGAACGCAGCTGCATGCCTGAGACACGCACACAACTGAACCCGCAAAATCCGCCGCATTTACACAAAACACAACTCTTTCAGCTTTCGGAATAGTTATAAGTGCTTTTTTTACAAAACCGCCCGCATCAAGTGCAAACATTTCATAAATAAGGCCGGAGCCCGGGAAAAACACTCCCAAATACTTGGTCGGTTAAAGACTTCTTTCTACCTTTGCCCACGTTTAGTGTTGTGCAAAATGGCGCAATACGCTTGCCGCACTTGAAACCGTACTTAAATCCGATGCCGCCAAGTAACTGTCAACCAACATAATAATATTCCGACAAACAACTAACGCACCTTAAACACTAAGCTGAAGGCACCACAAACGTTGCATACAAACATCTAAAACATATAATTAATTAATTTTCAGTACATCTAAAAACAATTATGGAAGCTCAAAAGCCTGCCACCAAGCCTATCAAGGCAGCTAAAAAGAAAAGCAATGCCCCCGGCATCAAAAATGCTGCCTGGGTCATCGTAATCTGCGCTATCATCGCCGTATGCCTCTTCATATTCTGGTTCGGCAACCCCATTCACTTCGACGAAGACGGTCATCCGCAGAACCTCTGGGGTACTGTATACAAAGGCGGTTTCATCGTGCCTGTGCTCCAGACCCTCTTCCTCACAGTTATCGTTCTCGCCGTTGAACGCGGCATCGCCCTCAGCGCCGCCAAAGGCAAAGGAAACATCGCACGCTTCGTTGCAGGTGTCAAAGCCGCTCTCGAACGTAACGACATCGCCGCTGCTCGTGCCCTCTGCGCCAAACAGAAAGGTTCCGTTGCTGCCGTTGTCGACAGCGCTCTGGTGAAATACGCCGAAATGGACTCCAACACCGTCCTCACAAAAGAACAGAAAATCGCTACTCTCCAGAAGCAGGTAGAAGAAGCTACCGCTCTCGAAATGCCTACTCTCCAGCAGAACCTCCCCATCATCGCTACCATGACAACCCTCGGTACTCTCGTCGGTCTGCTCGGTACTGTAATGGGTATGATCAAATCCTTCCAGGCTCTGTCCCAGTCCGGTGCTCCTGACTCCACCGAACTCTCCACCGGTATCTCCGAGGCTCTTATCAACACCGCCTTCGGTATCGCAACCGGTGCTTTCGCTGTAATCTTCTACAACTTCTACACCAACAAAATCGATAACCTCACCTACGCTATCGACGAAATCGGTTTCTCCATCGTGCAGACATTTGCAGCCACACACTAATCCCCTGTTTACCACAGAAATTATAACCAATTAACAAAAGGTAAATATGGGAAAAGTAAAAATCAAAAAGAAAAGTACTCTCATCGACATGACCGCGATGAGCGACGTGACTGTTCTTTTGCTTACTTTCTTCATGTTGACTTCTACCTTCCTGCAGAAGGAACCCACCATCGTCTACACCCCGTCTTCGGTTTCTGAAGAAAAGGTGCCGATGAACAATCTGGTGACGGTTCTCGTGTCTTCGGCCGACAAGTCGGGCAAGCTCGATGATCCCTCCGTTGCAGAAGGTAAACTCTTCATCTCGTTCACCGGCGATGCCGACTCGACTCTGTCCAGCGAAAAAATTCGCGGTATGATGCTCGAAGAAGCTCTTGCCATCTACAACGAGCAGCACAAGAACAACAAAATCGCTCTCACGCCCCAGATGAAGTCCGAGTTCCAGGCTACCAATATGATTGGAGTGCCTTTCTCGGTTCTTCCCCAGGTAATGGCGATGTCGGTAACAGAGCGCGACAAGTTTATGGGTGATATGACCAATCCTCAGGTTGGTATACCCATCGACGACAACCGCAACCGCGACGGTCGCCTCAACGATTTCCAGGTATGGCTCAAAGCTATCTACAACGTAGCTCAGCGTATCAACAACGAGCAGGCCGAAGGCCTCGCAGCTGAAGAACGCTCGCAGTTGTCGAACCTCTATACCGCCCTTATGCGTAAGGGACAGGGTATCGCCATCAAGGCCGACAAGGACACTCCTTTCACGACTGTCCAGCTCGTCTTTGACAACCTCCAGACCATGAAGCTGAACAAGTTCAGCCTTATGACTGCCCTCAAATCTGAAGATGAACCCACCAATTAATGTAAAGTCGAAATGGCACAAATAGAACAATCAGACGGCGGCAAGAAGAAAAAAGGCGCCCAGAAAAAGATCGCTATCCATGTGGACTTTACCCCCATGGTGGACATGAACATGCTTCTGATCACATTCTTCATGCTCTGTACCACGATGATTAAATCGCAGACTCTTCAGATCGTGCTTCCTACCAACGAAGACGTGAAGAAGGAGCAGCAGAGCCAGACCAAGCAGTCGGAAGCAATCACGCTGATTCTCGACACCGAGTACAATGGCGACAAGCCTGCTACCGATGCCGAAACAGGCAAGACCATCCACAATATCTACTATTACGAAGGTATTGCTGACACTACATTTGCCACGAGCAAGTACCTCCAGAAGGAACAGTTCATCGGCAATATGAACCACGAGCCCCAGGGTATACGCAAAATCCTCCGCGGCAAGAACAAGGAGGTTATGGAGCAGTACGTGAAGCTCAAAGACCAGTGGAAAAACAAGGAAATAACCAAAGAGGAATTCGACAAACTTGCCAAGCAGAATGCGTCGGACTCTCTGAAGACACGTCCTGTAGTTGTGATCAAACCCGGTCCCAACACCACATACGAAGGCCTTATCAATGCTATCGACGAAATGAACATCAACCAGATTTCACGTTATAGCATCGAGCTTCCCACGCACACCGACACGCTCCTGTTGCGTCACTATGAGCAGGCTAACAACGCGACTATTATACGACCCACTGTCCGCGCCCGCGCAGCCCATATGACTGCCGCACCTGCGGAAGGTGAATCTACTCCTAACTCTTAAAAGCTGAATAAAAATGGCAAAAGACGTAGATCTTACCTCAAGAGAGTGGCGTGAAATAGTATTTGAGGGCAAAAACAAGGAATTCGGAGCATACAAAATCCGAGAAGCCTCGCCCGCCCGCCACACAAAAGCTGTAGTATCGGTCCTCGTGGCCGTAGGTATCATTCTGGTTCTTCTCATTCTCTCAATCTCGGGAGTTTTCGCAAAACCCGAGGAAGACACAGTGGCTGTAAGCACCGTTCAGGAGCTTGTGACCATGGAAACCGAGGAGGAGATTGAAGAAGAAATCGAAGAAGAAACCTTCCAGCTTCCCGAACCTGAAGAAATCGTCGCTCCTGAAGAAGTTGCTAACCAGCAGCAGGTAACCGCCCTCCTCATCGTAGAAGACGAACAGCTCGAAGAGGACAAGCAGGTTAAGAACCAGGACGAAGTGCTCGACAATGAGGCTGCAGTAGGTGCCGTCGATATTACCGAAGGTACCAACGACCTCAACAAGGTAATGGTGAAAGAAGAAGTTATTGCAGAACCCAAGGTTGAAGAAGAACAGCCGATGAGCATTGCAATGGTAGAGCAGAAACCCCAGTTCGCCGGTGGTGAAGCTGCCATGTACAAGTGGCTCAGCGAACACATCAACTATCCGGCTGTCGCAGCCGAAGAAGGTATATCCGGCCGAGTAATCATTGAATTCGTGGTGTCAAAGACCGGTGCGATCGAAAATGTCAAGATCGCCCGCGGTCGCCATCCCGCCCTCGACAAAGAGGCACTCCGCGTGGTCAAGGCAATGCCAAACTGGAACCCCGGACGTAACAATGGTGTCGCAGTCAAGGTAACTTACACCCTGCCCGTACAATTCAAACTCCAGCAGTAATTCGCTTTTGAATTCCATATCTCATCCACTAAAGAGCCGGCTGAAAAGAGCCGGCTCTTTTTTTGATCGTGTTACGTTACTTTATCGCTCATTCTCGTGCTATTATCAGAAAATAATCGCTAACTTCGCATTGCCTTTATGACAAAAGCGTGGAAAATATGCCGTGCCATCATTCTGATATTGGCCTTTACGCTGGTCGCAACTCCGATCAGCCTCTACATCATGCTCTCCACCCAATGGGCCCAGAATGACATACGCTACGTCGCCGTCAACG
>ERZ778510.1732-NODE-1732-length-13158-cov-4.399222_pt1 | contig 13158 bp, 16 predicted proteins | sample MGYA00510348_ERZ778510 | MGnify/ENA primary metagenome ERZ778510 (study PRJEB29527, sample SAMN07138969) | mouse gut metagenome | material: feces | host: mouse | place: China:Nanjing | collected 2016-01-25 ... | reverse complement strand
TTATGGCGGCGTTGATGTCTTTCCTTATCTGTGTTTTCCATGCGGCGCTGTTCTTGTCCGCCTGCCATTCGTTGTATTTTTTTCCACGCTCCTCACCGGGGATAATGACGGAAAGATTATGTTCATTGCAAAGTTCGTCACTTAATTTTCTGATGCTTTTGGGCTTTGGAGATTTTCTACACAAGTCTATGGCGTTTATCTCCCGTTCTGGCATAGCTTTTCAAAATTGCCCCGCTTCCTGCCTTTTCAAAACCAGCCTTGTATTCTTTCATGTATTTATCGAACTGGTCTAAGTAGATGTTAGCAAGAATCGGACTGATAATACCGCCTTGGACTGCACCGCTGTATGTTTCATGGAATGTATTATCTTCCATATATCCGGCACTTAAGAACTTGCGAATCAGCCGGAGAAATTTTTCGTCCTTGATACGTTTCCGCAATATCGCAATCAGCGTATTGTGGTCTATGTTGTCAAAGAAACCTTTGATGTCTCCCTCGACAAACCACTTGCACCGTGTGAAGCGGTTTTGTATCTGGCGCAGAGCTGTATGACAGCTTTTGCCGGGGCGGAATCCGTGGGAAGTATCCTCAAAGCTGTCGTCATAGATTGCTTCCAGTATCATTCTTGCGGCTTCCTGTACCAGCTTGTCGTCGATTGACGGGACTCCGAGCGGACGGAGCTTTCCGTTTTTCTTGGGTATATAGGTTCGCCTTGCTGGATAGGGGTGGTATTGCTCCCCCCTTTAGCTGTTCTATGAGCCGGGCGATTCGTTTCTGGTTCATTGCGTCAATGGTCTAATATTGTATAAAAGCTGATGGAGAATTTCTTAATTGTATTCCGGAACATTCCTAAATTACTCTGGACAATTTATGATATTTTCAATACAATTATATCTTGAAGCTATAGATGGCTCCCAAGCATTAAAATCAGGACGAATTTGGGGTGGCTCTCAAGCTTTAAATTGGTGGCTCCCAAGCATTAGAATAATCACCGAGTTTATTGTGATGCTGATTTTTGCGGTGGGTGGCGCTGTTGCAGGCCTTGTGCTGGGGGCTGGCGGCGGTGTTCTGCTTCACAAACACGTACTGAATACAGAAGGAATCCTGACTTTGTTGCAGTTGAGTCTGATTGGTTTGCTGTATACGGCAATCTATGGCAGCATTTCAATTCCTCTGGTGTTCAAATTCGGTGCAGAGCGGGCGTGTATGCTGATGTTGGCCTCGTTTATCGCTCCAAGCGCTATTTTCTACGGCATTTATAAGCTGCTGGTAGGAATAGGAATTGACTTTACAGAAGATATGATTCCGATACTGCTCTGCATCGCTCCGGTGATCGTTGTTATATGGGTTGCCGTGATGTTCAAACTAAGCTGTTATATCTTCTCAAAGCAGGAGCTATAAAAATACATGATAAATTTAGCACATCTGATGAAAGGAAAGCTATCATTAGATGGGCTTGAAATGTTAAGCAGAGCGAATAAAAATCAGTTATAATAAGCTATCAAAACTATAGAGTGTTTATTTGGGGGAAAGGAGTATCGGGATGAAACTAAAAGACATAACGAACGGACCAGAATGGATGATATGGGTGGTGTTTGCTGTATTTGTCCTGATAACAATCCTTTTACTGACTGGACATGGATCGAATCTAATAGCCGGTTATAATACAGCCAGCCAACTGAAGAGGGAAAAATATAACGAAAAGAAGCTGTGCCGAGTTGTAGGAATGGGGATGCTGGTTATTACGCTTCTCATTTTGATTATGGCGATTGGCCAAAATACGCTTCCCGCTGCTATGGCGTATGTCTTCGGAGCAATTACTTTGCTTGATTGCGCTGTAATGATGATACTGGCAAATTCAATATGCAAAAAGTGAGTTTTTTATTCTGGATTAGCAAAGGGCTGCAAAGAGACGATATTCTGGTCCTTTAGCCGGAAAGACTACCAGAAAACAAATTGGTGGTCAAAGACTGCAAGCGCAAATATAAGTGTCAAGCTGACGATCAGAACCGCAAATACTGTTCGGAAGGTCGTTGGGATATAATCTGCTAAGAAAAGCAACACATTGGAAAGGAGCTTTTTCATTTATGAAGGTAGTCTTTGTTATAGCAGCAATTTTCATTTTTGGTTTTTAATAGCAATCCATGAGTTAGGTCACTTTCTGGCAGCCCGGCTCTGCGGCGTGAGAGTCAATGAGTTCTCCATCGGTATGGGTCCCTGCATCTGGCATAAAGAGACGGAAGAAAGTCAGTATTCCATTCGTTTTCTACCCATTGGTGGTTTCAGTGCTCTGGATGGGCAGGATAAGGATACTGGGGATGAACGATGCTTGGCTCGTTAAGGCTTCTGGAAAAAATTCATAATTCTGGCTGGTGGGTTCTTCATGAATCTTCTCACAGGAATTGTGATCATTGCCATACTTTTTGCCGGAGCCAACAGCTTTTATGTAGATCAGATGTCTGGGTTCAGCGAGGGTTTCCCTTTAGAAGGGGAGAATGGCCTGATGGTTGGGGATGTTTTCTATAGGGTTGATGGCTGGCGAACTTACATCCGCGGGGACGCGGCGATGTTTTTAAGCTTTAACGATGGGCAGGGAATCGATATAGAGGTCATTCGAAACGGCAAGTTAATCGTCTTGGAAGACCTGGCTCTCTACCGTAGAACTTATGGAGAGCGTCAGAATAGTTTTGGTCTGCAGGTGGGGGCGAAGCAAGTTCCAGCAGATTTTTTGACGAATTTGCGTTTCATCAGCTATCGGATCTGGACTTTGTGCAATAAATGCGGTTGAGCATAATACAGATGATACAAAACCACAATGATGATGGGATAGTCAAATTAAGACGATGAAAATTCCCATTTTGGAGAAGTTCAGCATTTGGCAAAGAAAGATGAAAACGGAAATATCAGTGGAATATGGGGCGCGATGTCCGATTTCTCTCGTTCCTTCCAGCCTTGGGAAGATTTCAATAAAGGGCTTTATCTTGCGGGAGTAGAATGCAATGATGCTGCCGAGGCCCCCGAAGGCTGGACAAAAACCAAACACTGTATCGAGAAACTGATGGAGTTATTAGATCAATCGGCACAGACCAATATTGACAATATCATAGGCTATAATAATTTTCAAAAGGTAGTTCAACACACCAATCCAAAGTATTAAGCTATCCACTTCCTAATGGGAAAGATCTTATGCAGATGGATTATGAAAAAGAGGGGATACAGGCTTTGGAATAGTAATGTCTTTGATCAAAGAGGGACATAGCATTGCAAAAATTATGTCCGCAACGAAAAGTGTTGTGTCTCTGCTGGTGGGAATAGCTATGGATCCGAACAGGAAGATTGTCGCTGCGGTTTCTTCGTATTTCAAGCCTACTGTATTTGACCGCGTGGACTTTATCGAGGATGTATTGCTGCCGGCTTTACAACAGCCCAGCGTTTAGAAGGCATATAGTGTGAAAGAAATATTAATATATAATAGGATATCAGAATGCAGTCAAATGGATAGTTTGGCAAAAAGAATAGAATGGGGGAATATCCAGTGAAGCGATCAACAGTGACAGCGCAGTTTCCTTGTGACTGCAAGACAGTCTGGGATATTGTTACAGATAACAAAAACTATGAATGGCGGAGTGATTTATCCAAAATTGAAATGATTGACGAAAATCGGTTTGATGAATACACAAAGACCGGATTTGTGACACATTTTCAGATTACCGCAAAAGAGCCGTACCGGGAATACCGATTTGATATGGAGAATCAAAATATAAGCGGTCACTGGAGCGGCATATTTGAGAGCCTGAACGATGGTGCCCGGATTACTTTTACGGAAGAGGTTCAGGTGAAAATTCCAATTATGAATCTGTTTGTAAAGGGGTATTTGAAAAAGCAACAGGCTAGGTATATTGCCGATCTTCAGAAAGTGATAGCAAAATTGTAAGATTGTTGGCTGGTTACAGATAAAACAGTTTTTAAGTATGCCATGCATTCTTTTTACACCGGTAAGATTGCCGATGTAGAGGTTGTTGTGGTATATTCAGGTTGCGGGAAAATCAATGCTTCCATAACAGCGCAGTTTTTGATAGAGCAGTATCAGGTGGATGCAATCATCTTCTCGGGGAGAGCCGGCGGCATGAAGGAAGAGATTGAAATATACGGATTTTCCGGTTATGGACGAGCCTATATTCTATTCAGATAGAAATTTGGTTTCTCTGGCAAGGAAAGCAGCAGAAGGGATAGGGCGAAAGCTACTCTGTCAGTTTGTTTATACAATGCTTCATGAGCTTGGGAAAGAAAATGTCTGTGCCGCAGGAGAAGATTGAAAATGAGCAAAATATTATTATTAGAGGATGATGTGAGTCTGGTAGACGGACTAAAGTATTCCCTAAAGAAAAATGGGTTTGATGTTACGGTTGTACGAACCGTGGAAGAAGCAACTGCTTCCCTGCCAGCCATAAGTGAATATGATCTGCTGCTGCTTGATGTCACATTGCCGGACGGAACCGGATTTGAAGTATGTGAAAAGGTCAGGCGGCAGAATACGCAGATACCAATTATCTTCCTGACAGCTTCTGATGAAGAAGTCAATATCATTCGTGGTCTGGACTTGGGCGGAGACGATTATATTACAAAGCCCTTTATGCTTGGAGAGCTTTGCTCCCGTATCCGTGTACAGCTGCGTCGATCAGGGATAGGCAGTCAGGAGAAAACCACTTCCCTTCAATGTGGAGATATTACCATTGACCTGCTTGGCAGCAGAGCGCTGCTGAATGGAAAAGCTTTGGAACTGACCAACGCAGAATACCGGTTACTCTGCCTTCTGGTAAAAAACGAAGGTCTTATAATGACACGTGAGAAGATTTTGGATGAATTGTGGGATAACAATAGTGATTTTGTGGATGATAATACCCTATCCGTTTATGTCCGAAGGCTTCGTGAAAAAATAGAAATCAATCCCTCCCAGCCGGAACATCTGATTACCGTCCGTGGCTTCGGATATCAGTGGAAGGAGGTTTTGCCATGAAGCTTTTGCAGGACAAACAGATTCGGTACTTTTGCTGCTTTCTCATTTTCTTTATTCTCATTTTATTAGGGAGCGGCGCATGGCTATTTTCCCATCAGACTGAATCTGTAAAACAAATGCTTTTCATAAGGGAAAATACAATGATATCAGTATTACTGGAGCAAGGGGTTTCAGAAGATGTAATCGCTGCAGCGATTGCCAATGCAGAAAGCGGTGAAAGTGGAAGAGACTTTTTAAGAAAAATTGGAAGAACTGGAAATACAGTAGCCGAAGCCTTACCGGAGTTTACCGAATTTCGTAAGGAAGCTGGAAGGCATATTGTATCTGCCGCCGCTTGGTTATCAGTGTTTCTGATGAGCGGCGTTTTTATGTTTTTATGGAAAAGGGATAGATTATATCAGAAAGCAGAAAGTATCATGCAGCAATATATAGCCGAGGATTTTTCAGGCCATTTGCCTCAAAGCAATGAGGGTACGATTTATCAAATGTTTTCTGCTATGGATCAGTTTGCGACAATGCTGCAGGCCAGAGGTGAGGCACGGCAGAAAGAAAAGGAATTTCTAAAGAGTACGATTTCTGATATATCCCATCAGCTGAAAACACCGTTGGCAGCACTCACCATGTATCAGGAGATTATTGCGGGTGAACCGGATAATCCGGATACAATAAGAGTATTTTCTGAGAAGATGGGCATTTCCTTAAAACGCATAAAGCAACTGATTGAAGCAATGCTGAAAATAACACGGCTGGATGCGGGCGGTATTGTGTTTGAGCAACAAAAGAATCCGGTCTATGAAGTGGTATCTCACGGTATAAATGAACTCAAATTGCGAGCAAAGCAGGAGAATAAAGAAATCGTCCTGAAGGGGGACAGAAATCAGACGGTTTCCTGCGATCTGGAATGGACAGGAGAAGCAATCGGAAATATCGTAAAAAATGCACTGGATCATACTGACTCTGGCGGAGTTGTTCATATTGTATGGACGCTGTCCCCGGCAATGTTCAGAATACAGATCAAGGATAACGGAAGCGGAATTTCACCGGAAGATATTCATCATATCTTTAAGCGGTTTTATCGCGGCAAAAAGTCATTGGATACGCAAGGCATAGGATTAGGACTTCCTCTTGCAAAAGCGATTGTGGAGGGGCAGAAAGGTGTAATTTCAGTAAAAAGTGAACTTGGTGCAGGAACAACCTTTACAATTTCCTTCCTTACAGATTCGTAAGCTGAAATTCATCTGAATGTAAGATGCCCCTGCTATACTTTATCGTTACAGGAGGTACTGCTATCATGGAAATATTAAAGGTACAAAATTTATGTAAAACATATGGCAAGGGCGAAGCACGGGTAGACGCATTAAAAGATGTTTCTTTTGCCTTGGAAAAGGGAGAATTTGCAGCGGTTGTTGGTGAATCCGGTTCTGGGAAAAGTACATTGCTCAACTGCATTGGTGCGCTGGATGTTCCAAGCTCCGGCAGTGTGACGATTGAAGGACATAATCTGCATACCATGAAAGAGGAAGAAAGAACAATTTTCAGGCGTAGGAATATCGGTTTTATCTTTCAATCCTTCCAGCTTGTTTCAGAACTTACAGTAGAACAGAATATTATATTCCCGATTCTGTTGGACTATCGCAAGCCTAATGCACAGGATGTAAAGGAAATTCTGGATATGCTGGGTCTGACTGAACGGCGTAACCATTTACCAAATCAGCTTTCCGGCGGTCAGCAGCAGAGGGCAGCTATCGGACGTGCATTGATTACAAGACCAAAATTAATTCTGGCCGATGAGCCGACGGGAAATTTGGACAGTAAGAATAGTCAGGATGTGATGGATTTGCTGACACAAGCATCACGCCACTATCAGCAGACAATCCTAATGATTACCCATAATAACAATTTGACTGCTTCTGTAGATCGGGTTTTGCGGGTTACAGACGGTGTGCTTACGGACTTGGGAGGAAATGCAAATGAAAGGTTATCTTGATCTTGTTCCCATTTCCGTTAAAGTTCATAAGAAGCAGAGCCGGATGTCTGTTTTTTGTATTATTCTTTCGGTGTTTCTCGTAACAGCTATTTTCGGTATGGCAGATATGTTTATCAAGGGACAGATTTTACAGGCTCAGTCTGAGAATGGAAACTGGCATATCGGAATTCAGGACATTACGGATGAAGACGCAGCAGTATTGGCTGCCAGACCGGATATAAAAACGGTATCGGCATACGGAGTCCTAAACTTCCGCGGGGATCAGGGATATACCTTATCAAATAAAGATGCGGCGATTTTCGGATGCGATGAAGCAATGGTAAAGGATATTTTTGAAATGCTTTCGGAAGGTGCTTTCCCACAAGCAGAGGAGGAGGCTCTGGTATCCGATAATGCAAAAGAAACATTGGGATTAAAAACGGGAGACCAGATTACTGTCAAAACTGCTTCCGGTGAAGAACTGCAGTTTACAATTTCCGGATTTGCAACAAGTACGGCAAATCTCCTGCGTGAAGATTCCCTTGGAGTGCTTTTGTCTACAGAGGGGTTCCGCGCTATTTGTCCAGAAGTCAAGAATGGGAATGCATCTGATTATAATACGATGTTTTATGTGCAACTTGCAAATACAAGGCATATTCAAAATACGATTCAGGATATAAAGGCATCGTTTTCTCTGACAGACGACCAGATTTCCGAAAATACAAAACTATTGGGACTTTTAGGTCAGAGCAGCAGCGCCTTTATGATGCAGGTATACGGTGCGGCGATAGTCCTGTTCGTTCTGGTATTGTGTGCCGGTATTCTGATGATAACCAGCAGCCTGAATAGTAACGTAGCGCAGAGGATTGAATTTTTTGGATTGATGCGCTGTGTCGGGGCAACGCCAAAACAGGTGATGCAGTTGGTACGCAAAGAAGCGCTCCATTGGTGCCGACTGGCAATTCCCATCGGTGTAGTTACCGGTACAATAGTGGTTTGGCTTATGTGCTTTGTTTTAAGATGGCTTAGCCCGATATATTTTGGAGGCATGCCAATCTTCAGCATCAGCATTCCAAGTATCATCGCAGGCATTTGTGTCGGACTTCTTACAGTGCTTCTTGCTGCCAGATCTCCAGCAAAAAAGGCCTCCAAGTCTTCACCATTGGCAGCGGTATCAGGGAATGCGAATGATTTGCAGCCTGTACGCAGGGCGGCCAATACCAAGCTTTTTAAGGTGGACACTTCCCTTGGCATCCATCATGCGAAATCAAGTAAAAAGAATTTTGTGTTAATGGTAGGCTCATTCTCGTTGAGCATTATTCTTTTCCTGTCATTTTCGGTGACGATTGATTTTATGAAGCATGCGCTGACGCCCCTGCATCCATGGACAGCGGACTTGTCGATTATCAGTCCAGATCAGACCTGTTCTGTAAGGAACGGCTTGATAGAGGAGCTTTCCGGTAATCCGGCGGTAGACAAGGTATATGGGCGCATGTTTGCCTATAATGTTCCTGTTGTCGTAAATGGAGAAACAAAGACGGTAGATCTCATTACTTATGAGGAAAAGCAATTTGATTGGGCAAAAAACTACAAACTGTCCGGAAGTCTGGAAACGGCACAGAATCAAACTGGCACAGCTCTGATTGTTTTTGAAGCAGAGAATACAATCCAGATAGGAGATACTGTCACTTTGAATCTAGGAGAAAAATCTTCCAATATTGAGATTGTCGGTATGGTTTCGGATTGCCCGTTTAATAACAGGGCGGACGTTGGAAAACTTATCTGCTCCGAAGAGACGTTTCAGCAGATGACAGGAGAAAGTGATTATACGATTATTGATATTCAGATTGCAGAGGGAGCCACAGAGAATGATGTAAGTGCAATCCGTAAAATGGCGGGCGGAACTTATACCTTTTCCGATGACCGTATGAGTAACAGTAATACACGCGGAACCTATTATTGTTTTGGTCTGTTTGTGTATGGATTTCTGGTTCTCATCGCATTGATTACGATATTCAATGTGATTAACAGTATTGCTATGAGTGTTGCTGCGAGGATGAAACAGTATGGTGCGTTCCGAGCGATTGGATTAAGTAACCGGCAGCTTGTCAGAATGGTTGTGGCAGAAGCTTCCGCCTATGCAGTAACCGGTAGTATTTGCGGCGGCATATTGGGATTGCTTTGTAACAAGATTTTATTTGATAAGCTGGTAGGTTTCAACTGGGGAGATCCATGGAATATTCCTGTTGCAGAGCTTGCCGTGATTATTGCAGTAGTAGTGATTGCAGTGATTCTGGCGATTAGGGGACCAATTAAGAAAATCCGTGATATGTCCATCGTGGATACAATCAGTGCGCAATAGAAGTTTAAGTGCTGGATGAATGCTGAAACCATTGTCCATGTGAGTCATCATGAAGAGTTTTTTCTTTCTGCGTTCGTCGACCGGCGAGGCAAAGATTATCTTTTATGTGATTGATGTTACGTTCAACGACGGTTCGTATTTTGTAGATGTCATTCCATTCCTGTGTGCCACGAAGTACACCGGGATATGCACGTAAATCCTTTTCGGGATAAATATAAATTTTTCGGGCAGATCAATTTGCAGCGTATAATGCCACTACGAAGTTTAGAGGTACCTTCATAGGCAGTGAAGCATCACGAGGACAACAGGGAATCCCGTTTTCGTTGATTGTATAATCAACATTTTCAAGGTGTGCTCTCGAATTAAGTGGAATGTAAGCTTTAGTAAAATGTTTATCATCCCCAAAGGTATTGCCTGAAAGAAGTTCTTTATAAAGTTCAACAGAATCAAAAGCAGCGTCACCAAGAAATGTTTGTGGATTGATCAAAGGATGTTTAGAAAAGAAATCCTTATTGTAAAAAGAGATATGGCGAATGATTCCAAGCCCGTTAGTAACAATGCCAAATTTAAAGACATAACAAAAATGTCCGTTGATATAAAGCTGTTTGATTTCTGGATTTGCAGAAGCATGCGGAGGCATAGAGCCATAAGCGGCTTTATAAGGGTCATGAGATTCATTAAAGTTGTGTGTTTGATAAAAATTCTAAAAAAGTTTGATTTTACCTGTCACACAGACGGGAAAGGGTTGTCTAATTATATATACGGATAAAATCCTGCGTTGAAGTGCAGCGGGGTTTAATGTTCGGAATCAATCGCTTCCAGATGTGTTCCCGTATAAAATACCATTAGCACTTCAGAAAAGAGGAATCATGAATCAGTTTACGAACGAAAAATTATTGGCTTTGGTCCAAAAAGCGACATCTGGGGATAAAAAGTCCCTTGAGAGCATTGTGCTTGGCATACAGGATCTGGTGTTTAACCTTTCCCTGCGTATGCTTGGAACTTTCCATGATGCGGAGGATGCGACACAGGATATCCTGCTGAAAGTCATTACCCACCTATCTTCCTTTAAGGGCGAGAGTTCATTCTCAACATGGGTGTTCAGTATTGCAGCCAACCATCTGAAGAATTACCAGAAGCATATGTTTGCCAAGTTCCCCCTCAGCTTTGAGTTTTATGGGGACGATATCAAAAACGCAAAAATCGGTGATGTACCGGATCTGACTCAGAATGTGGAGCAGTCAATTTTGGCGGAGGAGCTCAAACTTTCCTGCACCAATGTAATGCTCCAGTGTTTGGATGCAGAAAGCCGCTGTATCTTTATCTTAGGCACGATGTTTAAGGTAGACAGTAGAATTGCTGGGGACATACTGGGCATCACGCCGGAGGCATACCGCCAGCGCCTGTCAAGAATCCGCAAAAAAGTGGCAGATTTCTTAAAGGAATACTGTGGTGAATATGGAAACGGGACATGCCACTGTGCAGATAGGGTAAATTATGCCATTCAGAATCGCAGAATCAACCCGGCACAGCTGGACTTTACCACTGCTGTACCAAAAGAGATGACGGATTTTAAGGAAGCAATGGAGGAGATTGATGGAATTTCCCATGAATTTTCTTTCTGCAAAACCTATCAGTCTCCGGGAAGTCTGAAAAAATTCATTGAGGATTTCCTGAATGGCCCATCCTTTTCGGTTGTAGGAAACGCATAAGGGAGGTTTGGAAAATGGATACAAAATGGATTTTAAAGTACCTGACCGATTTAAGCGAACATAATAACCGAGAATGGTATCATGCCCACAAAGCGGAAAACAAAGAAGCAAACGCACAGTTCGAGGAACTAATTCAGACGCTCATTCTGCGTATTGGAGAGTTTGACACAAGCATTCTGCATAACCAGCCCAAGGAGCTTACCTTCAAACTGGTGAGGGATACCCGATTCAGTCATGATAAGTCTCCGTACAATCCTTCATTCCGCGCACACATTGCTTCAAAAGGCAAACTGCCTGTTCCGGTCGGATATTATCTGATGATCAAACCGGGCGGCCGCTCCTTCCTTGGCGGCGGGTTGTTTGCAGATATGTTTAAGGATGCGACTGCAATGATCCGCGACTATATAACTGAACACGGCGAGGAGTTTGAAGAGATTATTCATGCGCCGGAATTTCAGAAGTATTTTAGAGTACAGGGAACATCGCTGAAAAACGTTCCTGCCGGGTATGACAAGGAACATCCGCAGGCGGAATACTTAAAGTTTAAAAGCTGGTATTTGGAGTATTCGGTAGCAGACGAAGTTATCGCTGATGCGGAGCAATTTGTGGAAGAGGCCGTAAAGCTGTTTGAAATTATGAAACCATTCAATGACTATCTGAACAAAGCCCTTGAAGGATTTCAGATGCCAACAAGATAAAGCTTTAGCTTGGAATTGATTTATGAAAAGGATGATTCCGCGTTTATTGAGAATGAACGCATAAAGGAATCTCATATGGCTCAAAATCAATTAATTTCAGGACTTGCAGCATTGGGTTTATCAAAATAGGATATTTTGCTTCTTATCAATAGACGCTGTGCGGAGTATGAAAATATAAGATTGTGAAGCAAAACCAGACTGGACAGCCGATTTGACAAATTCACATAGAAATAGTATAATATTAAAAAGCAGGGGGACTACTGCGTAGTTGAGAAGGCAAAACCTGACCCTTTGAACCTGTTGGCCAATACCAACGTAGGGAGCTGAATGAATACAGCAATTGTATTATCAGGACGCTCCATGTGGGTGTCCTTTTGTTTTCAATTTAATATTGATTATCTGTGTTTGCGAGGGAACTGAACAAGTTGAAAAAGGTTAAGACCTGACCTCTGGACCTGTCGGCTAATACCGGCGTAGGGAAGCAATTTCTTACGCCCGCACTGCGTCTGAAAGAGCTTCTGATTGATTTGGAAGCTCTCTTTTTTTACCCTCTGAGGCATGGAGAATCAAAACAGACATAGGAGGAATCAAACATGTCATTTATGAAAGATGTACTAGAAAAAAATATACCCATCTGGGACAAATGCATAGCTACACCATTTGTGCAGGGGATGAAAGAAGGGACGTTGCCTTTTGAATGCTTTAAGGAGTATATGATTCAGGACAGCATTTATCTGAAGCACTATGCACGAGTTTACGGAAAAGAAATCTATCATGCGAAAACCCTGCGAGAGATCCAGCTTTATTATTCCGTGCTTAGCTTTGTTACGGATACGGAGTCTGCGGTGCGCTTGAAATATCTGGAGCAGTTTGGGCTGACAGACGCTGATATAGAATTTATTGCCCCGCTTCCGGAGAATCAGCAATATATTGACTTTTTACTGGAAACAGCGGAACAGGGGGATGATAAGGAAATGCTGATGGCAGTCCTTCCCTGCATGATGAGTTACAGTTACATTTTCCAAAAGTTGGCAAAGGAGCCTACAAGCAAAAACTCAAGATACTGGGATTTTATTGAGGATTATGCAGATGACATCTATGCCAAGAACTGTGAGGAATGGTCGCAGTTTGCAGATGAGAAATGCGAGGGTGTTTCTAATATTGAGAAGGAAAAGTTGAGCAAAATCTTTGAAACGGCAAGTGTCCTGGAACTGGACTTTTGGAAGATGCCGTATCGGAAATTTGAAAAAAGGGATTTGTTACATAGTTGGTGCGAGAGACTGGTTTGATATGGATTTTCGACCGGCGGAAAATGATTTTGTAATAGCTGCGGATGCAGGGCTTCGGTATCTGGAACAGGCTGGAATTCTGGCGGCTCTCGTTATTGGAGATTTTGATACTCT
>ERZ778510.1712-NODE-1712-length-13273-cov-4.087381_pt1 | contig 13273 bp, 10 predicted proteins | sample MGYA00510348_ERZ778510 | MGnify/ENA primary metagenome ERZ778510 (study PRJEB29527, sample SAMN07138969) | mouse gut metagenome | material: feces | host: mouse | place: China:Nanjing | collected 2016-01-25 ... | reverse complement strand
TTTTTATGTGTATGAATTTTTCCTGCTGAGGGTGACATTACTCTAAAATCAGTCTAAAATCAACCTGAAACCGGTCTGAAACCAGTTTATAAAACAGATACATTAAAATTTGCCGCGTATATTCAATCCCTGTGATTATATGGACCCTGTCTATTTCAGAAAGACGAAAAAGACGGCTCCGATCAGGCATGCGAATGCCGCAAAATGATTCCATTGGAGGTGCTGCCCCTTGAACATCAGCGTCACGACCAAAGTAAAGACAGTGAGTGATATCACTTCCTGGATAACCTTGAGCTGCATAAGATTGAAAGGTCCTCCGTTCCCGTCGAAACCTATCCTGTTGGCCGGGACCTGGGCGCAGTATTCAAAAAATGCCACTCCCCACGAAAACAGGATCACCGCAAACAGGGGCCATCCCGATGAAATCTTCATCTCCTGGAGCTTGAGGTGGCCGTACCAGGCGAATGTCATAAATACATTCGAAGTGATGAGAAGCAGTATGGTAAGCAATGTTTTCATAAACCAGTGCAACGTCTTGAATTTTGAGCCGGCAAAATTAGGGATTTATTTGTAAAAGCAGTCTTATTATTTTAATTTTGCAGAATTCGGTGTCTTTGGCAATGTGCCTTGATACGTTTCTTATTGATATGCAATAAAGACTAAAACGATAAAAATATGACTCTTATCAAATCCATTTCCGGAATCCGGGGAACTATAGGAGGAGCGGCAGGAGAGGCTCTTACTCCTATTGACATTGTGAAATTTACTTACGCATATTGTGTTAAATTGAGAGAGCGCAGACCGAAGCCGGAAGGGGAGAGGTACAGGGTCGTTGTCGGCAAGGATGCACGTATTTCAGGTGAAATGGTAGAGCAGCTTGTATGCGGTTCCCTGATCGCCTGCGGAGTGGATGTCGTCAGGGCAGGATTTGCATCTACGCCGACTACTGAGATGGCGGTCATATTTGAAAATGCTGACGGAGGTATAATCCTGACCGCTTCACATAATCCGAAACAGTGGAATGCACTCAAACTTCTCAATGAGAAAGGGGAATTCCTGAATGCGGCGGAAGGCGCAGCCATTCTGGAATGTGCCGACGCCGAGGATTTTGACTTCGCTGATGTGGACTCCATCGGTACAATAGAAGATATTGATTTTACGGACAGGCATATAGATTCTGTCCTTGCCCTTGACGCTGTGGATGTGGACGCTGTAAGGAATGCCGGATTCAAGGTCGTTCTGGACGCTGTAAACTCTGTAGGAGGAATCATTATGCCGAGACTTCTTGAGAGGATGGGAGTGGAATGCGTATGCGTCAATTGTGATCCGACAGGACATTTTGCGCATAACCCCGAGCCGCTTCCGGCGAATCTTGTGGAATTGAGCGAGGCTGTGGTAAAGAACGGAGCCGCTTTCGGTATCTCAGTCGATCCGGATGTGGACAGGCTTGCGCTGATCTGCGAAGACGGAAAACCGTTCGGGGAGGAATATACTTTGGTGAGCGTGGCGGATTATCTGTTCGAGAGGGTGGAGAAACAGGCAAAGGCCTCAGGCAAGGATGCCGCTTCAGCAGCTTATCCTTACAAATTGGCCTCATCGTCAAACCTGTCATCTTCAAGAGCTTTGCGTGATGTGACGGAAAAGCACGGCGGTGTCTATTGCGCATCTGCTGTAGGTGAGGTGAACGTCACAACAAAGATGAAAGAATGCGGCGCGCTGATAGGAGGCGAAGGCAACGGAGGAGTCATATACCCGGCCCTTCACTATGGACGCGATGCGATGGTAGGAGTCGCGCTGTTCCTTACCAATCTTGCATATAAGAAATGCAGGGTGTCCGAACTGCTGAAAACATATCCGCAGTACTGTATAGCGAAGAACAAGATTGAATTGTCGGACAGCGCTCTGATAGACAAGATTCTCAACGAACTCAAGAACATATATTCCGATGAGGACATCAATGACATCGACGGAGTGAAGATTTCATTCGAGGACCGTAGGGAATGGGTGCATCTGCGCCGTTCCAATACCGAGCCTATAATCCGTATCTATGCAGAATCGCAGACTATGGAAAGTGCGGAGAAACTTGCTGAGGAAATAATCGCGATCGCGGACAAGATAATCAAAGGATAATCGCCGCAAGGCTATAGACCTGATTGCAATGTTCTCATTCAGAACGACATCGATAGAAAATCAGCTTGACCGTGCGCTGACTGACGGCAAGGTGGCCTGCTTCTGTACCCAGAACTGCTGGGATACTGAAGCAGGACGTTATATGTATGATATTTTCCGTGAACGCGGCAATCTCCAGATGATATTTTCACCGAGGGACACGGAGTTGACACCTCTGACCAACCATATTGAGATAGAGGCGGATGAGCTGAAAGACCTCAATGCCGTTGTAGTGGAGATCCAGGATGTGGGATCGAGGTATTTCAATTATACCAAGGATCTGTTCCGTCTTATGGAAATGCTTAAAGAGATGGAAGATGCTCCTTCATTGTACATCGTGGACCATATCAATCCGGCTGGAAGGGTAGTGGAGGGTACTGCCACTGGATCTCTGTCTGAAAAATATGTTCCTAAGGTGGCGCACCGCCACGGGCTGACTGTCGGCGAGCTCGCCAATCTCTACCTTAATGAGATCGGAGGCAAATATCCGCTTCACGTCATTTCTGCCCTTGCGACCGACTCGAACCGCCAGCTTATGCCGTGGACAATAGCACCGGCCTCTGATATTCCGGGACTTTTCACCTGTGACATGTACAGTGGAGGAGGGCTTTGGAACAATACGAATATATCTCCGGGTATCGGCACTGCACGTCCATACGAGTACATCGGTGCTCCTTTCATCAAAACAGCCGCATCCGAGGATGTGCCCGAGGCGGACGGTGCTATGATCAGACCGTGTTCATTCACTCCTGCCTGCGGACGGTATGCCGGCAAAAAATGTTTCGGCTATCAGATTATGCTGTCTCCTGGAGAGGAGTATCATTCGCTTATGCACACGTTGAGGCTGATGAGGTATTTCAGGATGCGTTATCCCGAATTTGAACTTCAGGACGGCTTCAGGGAGAAACTTTCAGATGATACCCTGTATGCTTATATAGAGGGGGAAGTGTCCTGGGAGGAAACCAGGGAGCACATAAAGGTCGAGGAACAGAAGTGGATAAGGAAGGCTAAGAAGTATCTTCTTTATGACGACCAGCCGTACCGGATGAAATAAATGTCCGTGGGCGGTAAAAACTTGAAAGAAAACGAAAAATATTTGGTGGATAGGGCAGAATGTTATACCTTTGCCGTCCGAAAATAGTTAACTATAAATTCTAATAGAAATGAAAAAAGGAATTCATCCCGAAACCTACCGTCTTGTAGCTTTCAAGGATATGTCAAATGACACTGTCTTCATTACACGCTCTTGCGCGTCTACAAAGGAGACAATTGAAATTGAAGGTGTTGAGTACCCTGTAATCAAAGTCGAGATTTCAAACACATCTCACCCATTCTACACAGGTAAGATGAAGCTCGTCGATACAGCCGGACGTGTTGACAAATTCTACCAGAGATACAAAAAGAAATAAGTCTTATTTCTACGGTATAAGAGAAAAGCTGACCAGTAAATGGCCAGCTTTTTTATTTGTCCGGACACTCAGCCGAGGCGTGGCCGTTTGTCTCTAAAGGTTCCTGAGGGGAACTGTCGTATGTATTTTCATATTTCTGTCCCTGTACCTTATTTCGACAAAGGTGTTTTCCGGGATTTCCATACAATATCTGACGGTCCATATATGCGGAGACGGAATCTTTCTCAATGGGATGAATTCGTCCCTGCGGGCACGTCTTTCCTCTCTGGTCAAAGCCTTGTTTGATTCGATTGTCCTTGCGACTTCAGGAGCGACAGCTTCTGTACGTAATGCCTCCATCGCCGGGTGTCTGCGGGAATCTTTTATACGTACCGTTGTCCTGCCTTCCGTGCTTCCTCCGAATATGTTGACATACAGAAGGCTGTCTTTTGAAATATATGCTGACACGGGCGCTTCATCGCTGCCTATGACCTTGTATTCCAGTCTGTACTTTCCGCTTTTTTTGAAATCTGCGATGAAATATCCTCTTGGCGCACCGCAGTTCTGCAGGGCCGACGGTATGCCGTCAGGACCCTTTTCCCCACGCCACCAGGATCCGCAGGCTGCTCCGGCTATGATTTCATGTACAGGAATCTGCCCCTGTCTTTCTATTGAGTGCCTTGATACGCTGTGCGTATGGCCGCCTACAAATATTATTCTGCTGTGGCTGCGGAGCATTGTCGTCAGTGAATCCAAGCCCTTGGACCAGCTCAACGGTATATGAGTCGCGAATACTATCGGCTGCTTTGACGGAGTGTCTTTAAGGACACCTTTGATGAAATCTTTCCCTTTTTGTGTGAATCCGCCTTCATATTCGCTTTTTCCGCTGTGTCTGACATTGTTCATAAGGATGAACCGTATCCCGTTTCTGACGAAAGATGTGTCAGGTGCTCCTACTGTTGCGGTATATGAATAAAGGTCTCGGATTCTGCCTTTTTCTTTGTATACATCCCTGTCGTGGTTGCCGGGGACGCTGAACCACGGGAACGGAAGCGAATCAAGGGTCTGCACTGTAGGGCAGAGCAGACCCGTATTGTCGTTTACGAGATCTCCAAGAAACACTGCGAAATCTATGTCTGTCCTTTTCCTGAGTTCTGAATAGATGGATTTCCTCGCATATTCCAGCTCTGTGCCGTTGTCAACCTGAGGGTCGCCTACAAAGGCTACACGCAGAGGACCTGCACCGTACAGGCATATTGATGAGAGCAGGATTATTGCTGAAATGGCGATGCTTTTCATAGAATCTGCAGCTTTTCCGGATTGTGGAACTATTCGGCTTTGTAGAGCACGGCTCTGCCGCTTTCGTTGGTGAAGCAATAGTATGCCGTACCGTCAGGTGCGAATTCGATCTGAGGACGGTTTGCGTTGACGTCGGCAATCTGTATGTTTTTCCACTCGTATGTCTCCGCGTCAAGATAATAAAGCAGTGCGCGTTCGTCTTTACGTATTGCAATATACGGCATGTCGTAGCTGTCGAGAGTGATGATGGCTGATCTTGATCCTGCATCGTCTATATTGACGTCGGAAATAGCTCCTCCGATGATTGTCTGCCTGCCTGTAGCCTGCTCATATTTGATTACGGCAGGATTGTAGGTGTCGCTTATGTATTGTCCGCATACGAGCATATAGATGTCACCGTTTGATGCGACGTCAAAGTTTATCGTTCTGAGGTTGATGGCAGGAAGATACTCGCTGCCTGAATTTGATCTGATGATTTTGAGGTCATTTGCAACAGCTTCAATCCCTGGTGTGAATTTGTACAGGTCCACATTATGTGCGTTCTGGTTATATACCATCATATAGCCGACTCCGTTTTTGTATTTGCAGATTGTAGAGTAGCCATAATTGCTGGATGTTCTGCCTGGGGCCGTGATTTCATTTTGCCATGAGCCTGTGTAATGCGCGATGTTCAATGCCCTTCGTGCCAGTCCTCCTGTAGCGGCTCCAAGTATATGGCCGACGTAGATGTCTTTGTCTGAAAGCGGAAGTATGCCTATCGGATATCCGTTTGACTTTGTAGCTTTATAGATATCTCCTGCATTGCCCACGTATGATGCTGAATTTCCTTCAATCTTCATTACTGAAGTGTTGCCTTTTGATGCGGCTTCGCTGTAGTCCTGGAATGCTACGTACAAGGTTCCTTCCGGTGAGAAGTTCATTGTCGGATGATCTGCTCTGGACTGTGTGAGCGTGGATACGCTTTCAATGGATGTCCCGTTGAACCTGTACAGGTGAGGGAATCTGTCCGCAGTGGTTTTCGTGGAGTCGTTTGTGATGAAATAGGGAAGATTGTCAGTCGGGCTCACTCTCATTATATGGTCATACAAACCGGCCGTCTCGGACTCTGCCGAAAAAGCGAAAGATTTTACGCTTGAGATCGAGCAGTTCACAGAATAGTATGCGTTTGACTTTTCGTTCAGGGACACGATGAAGTCCACAGGTTCGGTAAAGTCGAATGCGGTCTTTCCGCTGACTGCTTCTTCTCCGTTGACTGTGACTGACGCCCCTTCAGTCACCTCAAAACGTGGTATCAGATGTTTGATGTTTTCCTTTGTCACTCCGTATGGGAAGGTGATGCTTATGGATGAAGAATTGATTGTATTGACTGTGAAGTCAGCCCTCAATGCGTCGGCATTGTCTTCGGCATAGAATCCGAATGATGACATTCCGACAGGCAAGACTTGGATTTCAGGCCCTTTGGGCTCACAGGCGAAAAAGCATACGGCTGCAACAGCCAGAAACAGAATCTTTTTCATAACAGTTCGTTTTTAAAATGAGTATTTGGTGATTGTTATATTCCGGTTCAGCGCATCGGGACCTGGAAAACCCAAAGTGACGGACGGATCAGAGGCCTCTGTGATGCTGATATATATTGAATTGTCCTTTTCCGGGTCAATAGGGTTACGCAGAAATTTTATCCTGTATGGCATATTGTAGACACCGGGAAGGAAATTTATTTTCGAGCCGGAAATAAGTTCATAGTCAATTCCTTCTGTCATACCGTCCCCGGGAGATACGCTGACCTCTACAGTCAGCGGGGTCTCCCTTGTGGATGAAGACAGGTGAATCCAGTATTCTCCGGTAAGCTCGGCGTTCTGGTGTATTGATATGGATGATGAATTGACCAGATCAAAACATATAAAAGACGAATCAAATATTACCGGATCGTTTTTATGGCAGGAAGCCAAGGCCAAAACTGCGCTTAAGGTTATAAACAGATATTTTTTCATTGCTGTGTCGAATTTATGGGATTTGACTGCATTGCCTTGTTGGATTCGAGTTCAACAAGAGGAATCGGCAGTATGAATCTGTCGTCAGGGTAGGAGAGAGTACGTACGGATGAATTTGTCTCTCCTCTTTCAAGGCTTTCGTGACGTCTTGTTATGTCAAAAAGACGGTGCCCTTCAAGATAAAGCTCCTTTATGCGTTCGCGCATTATCAGGGCGTCAAGCTCTTCTGCATTGGAGTATGCAAGACTGATTCCGGCTCTGTCCATCCCTGTCGCCCTTGCCTGAAGGGTGATGATGTCGTCCGCAGCGTCTTTAAGGTTGCCTGATCTGCAATTTGCCTCTGCCCGTATGAGATACATTTCAGAAAGTCTCAGAATGAACGGATCATAGTGCTTGTCCCTTTCGGAAACGTCAGTGGTGACTGTATATTTCATACAGTTTCCTCCTGAGTAGCTTGCTCCGTCATCGTAGCTTATCAGCAGTTCGCGTATGTCAGGATAGTCGGAGCTGCTGTCCTGTGAGAAAATGTTTTTCAACTTTTCCGACGGGTAGATGTACGCTGTATGGGCATCGTAGGCATTACCCAGATATGTGCCTGCGTCATAGCCGTTCAGTCTGAGGATGGCTTCTTTTCCGTTGACCGAAGGGTCACAGAACATTTTGAAATATTCTTCCCTCGGCGACAGCTCAATGCCATAGTCTTTGATTACTGAGTCTGAATATATGAATGCGTTTTCATAGTCTCCCATATACAGATATATTCTTGCCATCAGTGCCTTGGCTGCCGGTACGGAAGCATAGTTCACATCTTTTATCCTGTCGTTTTCCCATAATGATATCGCGGTCTCGAGTTCAGAGAGGATGAATCCGTATGTGTCCAGCGCGGAGCTTCTTGAAATCCTGTCGTTCAGGTTGGGAAATCTCCTCAGCACAGCCGTGGCGAGATGTGAGGCATCCGGAGTGTAGGTATATGTCTGTCCGTAGACAAGGGCAAGGTCAAATGTGGCAAGAGCGCGGAGGAAATGCGCATTGGCCATATTGTTTTTTATTTCGGCTGACCTGGCGGGAAAACGCTTCAGCAGCTCCGGACCGTATTCCGTTATTTCACAGGCATTGAGGAGTATCTCGTGCCCGTCTTTCCAGATACGTCCCACGGCATCGCTCTCTTCAGACTCCAGGGATATATAGTTGAACTGTGAAGTCCATAGCTTTGAAGTCGCTGAGAGTTCCGCAAGATCTCCTGTAACTTCAGGATATATGATCATATAATGGTCCTGGAAGGAGTATGTAAGGTTGTAGAGACCTGTTACGGCTGAATTGAGCGCGTCAGGTTCGCTGAAAAATGTGCCTATGTCACTTTTTCCGGTATGCTCTACCTCAAGAAAGTTGCAGGAAGCGGCCATAATGGCCATTATGGCGAATGATATATGCTTTTTCATCAGAATTGACAATTAATGCTTAAGGAAAAAGAACGGATGCGTGGATATCCGGATGAATATGTCTTGTATGAGTTCCTGTCCCTTTTCTGGTCAGGAGTAAGGAAATAGAGGTTGTTTCCTATGAGAGATATGCTCATCCCCTTGATCTTCATTTTTGAAACAGCCTGCTGAGGCAGGTCATACGTCAATGATGCGGATGACAGGTCGAAATATGTCTTGTTGTACAGCTGCCGTGTCGAATACATACCTGATTTCGTGCTGACCTGTGACACCTTCGGTACGGTTGCAGCCTGTCCCGGGGTTTTCCATCTGTCATAGTAGACCTCCACGGCCTGGTTGCCTCCTGTGATGTCGTATCCGTCCGAAAGGAATCTGTTGAGGTAAGTCGGGGCACCCCATCCTCCTATGGAGTATGTTATATTGAATGCGAGTGTCCAGTTCCTGTATGACAGGATGTTGTTGAGACCTCCGTATAACATAGGGGAGACACGTTTGTCTTTGAGTACCACCCTGTTGTTGTCGCTGTAGCTTTTCGTGATGTTGCCGTTCCTGTCATACCACATCGGCGAGCCGTCGCTCGGGTCGACTCCTGCCCATCGGACAAGATACATAGCTCCCTTTTCCGCTCCCTCCTGATATACATACGTGCCGAAGCTTGTGGTCATACCTTCATTGAGTGACAGGATTCTGTTGTTCTGGTGCGATATGTTCAGCTTTGTGGTCCAACGGAACTCCCTTCTGTTGAAATTGTAGAATGTCAGGTCAAGGTCGATTCCTCTGTTTCTCATGCTGCCCATATTCGCATATACTCTGTCTGCTGCTATGCTTCTTGAGACATATATCTTGTTGAGCATATTGAATGTAGTCTCGTTGAAGAATTCAACTTCCGCATCCATAATGTCTTTCAGTTCGATGCGGATTCCTGTGTTGATCTTTTCTGTGGTCTCCCAAGTCAGTCCAGGATTTGGGACAGTTGACAATACCGCTCCGGATGAAATGGAACCGTATGAATACGAAGGGCTTATAACGTATGTTCCGGTGGCGGCAGAAGTATCGATACGTGAGTTGCCCGTATATCCGTATGAGAATTTGAACTTCAGCATCTTTATCAGGTTGCTGTGGAAGAAGTTTTCTTTGTGTATATTCCAGGATGTTCCGACAGACCAGAAGTTGGACCATCTTGCATATTTGCCGAAAGAGGAGTTCCCGTCGCGGCGGAAGTTTGCCGCAAAGTAATATCGTGAGTCATAGGAGTAGGTTCCGCGCACCAGATATGACAGTTCCCTGCTGTTTGAGGTATAGCTGCTGGCGGAGAGGGTTGATTCGTCTCCGTACTGGATTTCCTGCAGCCTGTCATTTGCAAAATCCCTCACTGATGCACCTAAGCTTTTGTTTACCTGGCTCTTCAGCACTATTCCGGTATACGCGCTGATATGGTGCTTCCTGAAATACCTGTCGTAGCTTATCTTGTTGACGTTCTCGATTGTAACGTATGTCGATGCCGTTTTGTTCAATGCTCCGACCGGATTGCCGTAGGTATCTATACCTTTGACAGTATTCTGGGAATTGTAGACTTCCGTCTGGTTGCTCTTGAAGCCGAATGAGAGGTCCGATGATATGTCAAGTCCCTCTATGATGTTGATGTTCAGTTTCAGCTTTGCATTTGTCGACAGTGTCTTGTATATGTTTTTGTCTTCTTCTCTGGTCGGTATGAGGTTGTCATTGAATTTTCTTGTGACCCATTTGCCGTTCTCTATGGTCTTGTAGTGCAGTCTGTAGCTTCCGTTTTCGTAATACGGGTCAATTATAGGGAGAGTCTCAAGGTATGAGTGCGCCAGGTCAAATACATTGTTGATGATATATGCGGCATCAAGGGCGGCGTCAAGATTTATCCTTTTGTTGAAATGGTAGCTGTTCCTGGTGTTGAAGGTAAATCTCTGCGTATCATTGCCTTTGATGCTCATATTCTCCCTGTAGTATGAGAATCCTGTGCGTGTGGACGCTTTGTCCGTACCGTGGGTGAGACCGAGATGGACATTCTGGCTGTCTCCGATTCCAAGATACAGCCTCGACCAGTCTGTGGATGTGGTGGAGTAGCTGTTCATATCGTTGTCCTGGAACGGGAAATTGTCCATAGTATAGCCGGAGTTTGTCCAGGCTTCCTTTGCCACTTCCATATACTGACTGGCGTCCATCACTTTGACCATAGTGCTGTAGTCAGGAGCGGAGACGCTGAACTGGACATCGGCGAAAACCTGCAGTGGGGTGTTCCTCTGTCCGCTTTTTGTGGTTATCAGGATTACTCCGTTGGAGCCGTTGGCACCGTATATCGTTGTCTGGTCCGCATCCTTGAGGATCGTTATCGATTCTATTTCATCCGGATTAAGGAAAGACAGCGGGCTGATCGTAGACGGCATTCCTGTCATCATATTGTTGCGGTCTCCTGTGTAGTACGGAGTCCCGTCAATGACCCATAGCGGCTCGTTTGATGCGTTCAGGGATGCGTCACCCCTGATTCTTGTGTCGTAGCGTCCTCTGACAGTTGAGGCGTAGTCGGACCTGTTGCTGACATCCAGTCCCGGAACGAGTCCTTTGAGCATAGTCTCAATCCGTGTCTTTGGCTTGTCTTTTAGTTCGGCCGCATTTACCTGATAGGCTGATCCTACCAGATCCTCACGTTTCTGGCGTGTGCCGTACGCGCCTACGATTATCGAGCCGTCGAGTTCATTGTCCGTTATGAGGGTGACGTTGAGAGTACGCTGGTTTTTGACCCTTATTTCTTGGGTGACCATTCCAAGGTATTGGAATACAAGGGTATATGTCTCGCCCTCAAAAGGAGGTCTGATGGAGTAGCGTCCGTCAAGATCCGTCTGTACTCCTGTAGTGGTCCCTTTGATATAGACCATTACGCCGACAAGAGGTTCACCGGAATCGGCAAATACCCGTCCGGTTACATTGCCTGATTGCGTTTCATCTGAATAATCTGATAAAATCCCCCACCTGCTGGAGATTTCAGCCGCACTCGGCTGAATGGAGGAAAGCGTTGATAGCAGAGTCGCTGCCAGAATGCATTTCAGCACATTAGAATTCATAGGATAGAATAAATTTCAGATACAAATGTATCAATAATTTTATTAAGACAAAACAGTGTCCTGGATGTATCTGATTGATATTTTGATGCTTGTCGGTGTTGTTTGTGTAATGATTTGAAAGCTGTTGGTGCCTATAAAATAACAACTGCTTCCATTCCCGGAAGCAGTTGAAAAAATATGTTCGTTGAAAATTTTTATAAAATTCTGCAGTTTTGTCCGGATTTATTCGATATTCACGAGTCCGAAGTGGTCCGGACGATGAAAATCAGGCTTCTCTACAGGTATAGGATTCCACGACAGGAAGTGTGGTTTCTGAAGAAGATCGCCGCATTTGTAGAAATTGGCCCTTATGCTTCTGCCGTCCAGGGAATTTATGTCGTGGAGAAAAAAGGCCGAGTATGGGATTGCAAGTGCGGCCTCCCAGCTGCACTCTCCGACTTTCTCTTCAAACGGGCTCTCTCCGAGGGAGGTCCACCTCTGTACTGTATCAAGTATTTCCTGTGGAGCGCGCTGGCGTCCCTCTCTCTGCGGGCCGGCACCGATAAGCAGGCGTCCTGCACAGTTGCACTCAATATTGTAGTATATTCCGTCACCGGCAGGCACGGAGAAGAATTCCACGCAGGCATCTTCCCATACCGGTCCGTTGTCGTGTGCCGCGACCGCGCGTATGCTGTCTTCAGTGACCTTGTAGTGCAGGAGGAATGAGTTTTCCGTATGTGCTATCCTGAACGACACGTCAGGTCTGTACGGATATTCTTTCCAGTTGACGTTGTCTATCCTGTTGTACACTATGTTTTCCTTGTCAAGTATTGACGGGATGTCTTTTGCGCGGATATCCCCGGCGCAGATTTTTTTTATGTTCAATTCATTCATTTTATTTCGGATTCTATGAATTCCTGCATTTGTGGCGTATGCTCTTCAACGCTCTGGAGAAGTTTGAACTGGGCTTTTGTGCGGACGAGATTATGCTCCGGATATTTGATCTTGTAGTATGTATCACCGTTTATGTAGTCTGCAAGGAAGCGTACGCATTGCATATATGGGAAGAGAGCTGCCGCATAGGGCAGGTTCTCGATTTCGGCCGGGAGCAGGAATGACTTTGCCGACTCAAGGTATCCTTTGGTGAATGCCTTGAAAATTTCCATATTGAAATTCACGTTTTCAAGATTCGGATCGTCTTCAAGCCCTGTATTGGCTCCTGTGCGCAGAAAGTCGCCGTAGTCCGAGAATATGAAGTTTGGCATTACAGTGTCCAGGTCTATTACACACAGGACATTCCCTTTTTCATCAAACATCATATTGTTGACTTTTGTGTCGCAGTGGCATACCCTTTTGGGGAGCTTGCCCTCACGGTGCAGACGCTCTGCCTTGCACATCGTGTCAGCCCTGCTTTCAATCTCATCAAGAATATCCCTTACTTCACCGACACGTCCGGCAGCATCCGCCTCTACGGCTTCGCGCAGCTGTCTGAGCCTGAATTCCATATTATGGAAATCCGGGATTGTCTCCCCGAGTGTCGTCGGGATGTCGGAGAGCATCGCCTGGAAATTGCCGAATGCCTGTCCTGCATAATATGAATATTCCGGGTTGACAGTCTCGAAGGTCTTGGCATCTGGTATGAATACCATTACGCGCCAATAATTTTCCCCGTCGTACCAGTATGTCTTGCCGTCATCGGTATTGGGGATGAAATTCAGGACTTTCCTGTCTATGTCTGTTTCTCCTTTTTCCTCCAGCTTTTTGCGTATATGCTCCGTAACAGCCTTTATATTGGCCTGGAGCATATCCACATTCTGGAAAATCGTGTGGTTGATTCTTTGCAGGACATAGTCAGGAGCGGTTTCCTCGACTGTGGTGACCTTGTAGGTGTCATTTATAAGTCCGGAACCCAAGGG
>ERZ778510.1688-NODE-1688-length-13432-cov-4.759961_pt1 | contig 13432 bp, 19 predicted proteins | sample MGYA00510348_ERZ778510 | MGnify/ENA primary metagenome ERZ778510 (study PRJEB29527, sample SAMN07138969) | mouse gut metagenome | material: feces | host: mouse | place: China:Nanjing | collected 2016-01-25 ... | reverse complement strand
CTGGCGCTATTTATGTGTGATAAGCCATTAACTGAGCTTGGTAGTCTATCAAGTTTTTTAATTCTGTTCATGTTGTCCTCCTTGGGTATGGGTTCAGCAGATACAAAGCCTTTCACGCTTTGCGTTCATGACTGACTCGGCAGTTTCGAAGCTCATGCCCTTCTCCATCATCCGGGCAAACTGTTCAGCGTCTGCGGCTTCGCCTGCCGTTCTATATGCGGCCGCCGCCTCGGCTTCCTGTGTTTCCCTTTCTGCGATACATTTCTGCCATTCTTCGTTGTGGCTGGCGTACAGAGTAATCCCGCCGGTGAGAACCACTTCACCGCAGGGCCAGGATTTAATGTTGTAGCGCTTTGTTTCGCCGTAGTGTTTCAGCGTCACGGTCTTAGCTGTCCGCTTTACAACGAAGTACCGTCCGTTTATTCCTGTGTAGTAGTATTTACCTTCTTCAAATTGGGTCATAATTCCCTCCTGAGCGTTGCTGCTCTCTCTGATTTCTTCGAATCACACTAAGTACAGGAAGCAAGGGCCGTCGCAGACGGGCACAGCGAACCCTTGCTGACGAAACGTGTGTGATACGAATAGAAGAAGAATAAAAGCAATAAATGCGTTCAAGGTGGCTCAAGAAGGCGTTAAAAAAGTGGCAAACTTGCCACTTTATCAGTTCCGCTATCGGAGGGCTGCTCGAACATTTTCAATGAATTCCGGGGTAACTCCAGCCCATCGTATGATCTTCTCCTCGGGCATATCATCCTTGAGCATATTCAAGACAATAGATGTCTTTTCTTCATCTACCCGCTCTTCTACCCGCTCTTCGACCTGTCGGTTGATGTAGCTTTCTACGATTTGATTATTTGCCATAAGTCCATCCTCCTTTTCCTTGACACTCTGCATTCTCTTTTTAAGAACATCATAGTGCATGTCCCGGGCACTTGCACTCTTCAAATCATCCATAAGTTCCTTGAATTCCCAGCTCTCGGGATAGTCAGCGTTCAAGACCAGTGTAAGTTGTCCATTGTCCAGAACTTCATTGTCCTGGTCTTTTATTTGGTAACAATACATCGGCTTGCCTTTACCGATAGGGTCACCTCTGCAAATGAAAATCACACAGGCATCCGCTAAGTCACCATAGGTCTGTCCCTTTTCAAGCATCTGTACATCCATGCGACTGTGGTAATATCTCAGTCGTCGTCCGTGTACTCTTTTCGGGTCGATCTGGAATTCTATGTTCAACCAGTTCCCCGTTTCATCAATAGCCCGTATATCAAGACGGACACCTTTTGATACCGGGTCATCCAGAACCTGTTCAAAAGTAATATCCCGTACAGATAGCTCCGGTTTCTTCAAAATCAGTCTCAGAAGAAATTCTACTGTTTCCCTGTCGAAAAACGTCGTGATGAAAACATCGTCAAATGCTGTCATCGACTGAATGGCTTCGAGCTTTTCAGCTGATAGTTCTAACATGACTGCCTCCCTCTGATTTCTTCGCACCACACTGAGTGCAGGAAGCAAGGGCTGCTGCAAGCAGGCGGAAGCGTACCCTTGCTGGCTAAGCGAGTGTGGTACCAATAAAAGTCGAATAAGAGGTATAAAAGCAATCAGGCAGCTGCAGTCCTGCAGCAAAGAACAGGTTTAGAAAAAGTGGCAAGACTGCCACTTTTCAAATGCCTGGGAGAGAATTCTGCAGTTTTCTGACCGTGCCGAATCTTCTACCATCGGATATACCTTCTTCCCATTTGTCCATCAGAACGTTCGTGGTTTTTGTGGGTTTGGCCTTGTCGAAATTTTCCTTGCCGTACTCTTCGACTTCACTGGGAATCTGGAGAATCAAGTCAAGCCTTCCCTTGTAGTCCTGTTGCTTGAAAGCATCATCAAGTCCTTTAAGAAATCCATAACCGTATCCGTTGCAGACGGCACCAATCTCTTTTTTGCTTCTGTGTGCAGCCATTTTAATGTCATCACATCCGGAGAGTACTGTTTGGATTGCATAATCAAATGCGATGATGCAAGTTTGAACATCTTCCGGAAATCCGTAGAATCCTATGGTCCGGGATTTTTTATGATATTCTCTCCTGATATATGGTCGACAGCAGTATTTTTCTCCCAGCAATGCAGCCATGCCATCCATCCAACTATTCGTTCGACTGGTGAAGGACCATTGTGTGTCCTTTGTAATCACTTCATTGTCTACCCTGAGAGATTCCTCACTCACTTTGTGTTCATACATGAGTTTTCTTGCCTTGAGCAGAGCTGCCTTTGCTTCATGCTCGTTTTTGCTGTTAGACAACGCCAGAAGTTTTCTGATTTTTGAAATATAGTCCATATTTTCACCTCGTGAGCCTCGCTCTTCCTGATTTCTTCACATCACACCAGTTTGCAGGCTGCAAGGGCCACCGAAGGTGGGCGCAGCTTTACCCTTGCAGACAAAAAATGGTGTGAAGAAGATATGAGTATTGATAAAAACCATAAAAGCAATGAGAGGGCACCAGGTATGAACGAAAAAAACCCGCTGGACTGCGGGTTGTGGTCAATTGATCTCGTTTTCCAGATTGCAGACAATCTGTGCGAGATCGAGCTGGATATACTTCAATCTGTCAGTGTAAGTGGTCTGCATATCACTGACTTCCATGACTTTTGCAAGATTTCGCATCGCATTCTTGATGTATCTTACAGCATCCGATTTATCCGGGATCCTTTGTGCATTTCCTGCTCCGGTCTGTGATACTGACGAATCCGAAGTCTGTCTTTTCAAATCTGTCAGCAAGTCCTGGACCGCTCTTTCTGACATTCCTACCTGAGCTGCGATCCATGTACGGCGTTTTCCCTCAGGTTTTCTTCCGTTTTCCTTGAGGTACAGCCAATACTCATTTGCGGCCTGGACTTCCCGAATCTTCGTTTCTTTGTCCTTTTTCCGTTGCTGGTTGTCGTGTACGATCAGCATTTTTTCCTGTACTTCCAGATCAGGTTTCGGTACAACACTGCAGATCAGTTCCCTTGGACCCTCTCCACGTTCAGCCAGCCAGGACAGAGCCAAAAATCTTCTATGCCCGCCAACAAGCGTATACGGCTTCATTTCTGTTCCATTTTCATAAACAGTCGCATTTTCGAGCTGTCCATAGGTCCTGATGGAATTGGCCAGTTCTTCGATCAGCTGTTCATCATAAATGTTCTTCTCATTGACCAGCACCTGTGTAAGCGGGATTTTTTTCAGTTCCATACATTTCCTCCTGAGACTTTGCTCTCTCTGATTTCTTCGCATCACACCTGGAATGCAGTCAGCAAGGGCCGCTGTAAGCGGGCGCAGCCTACCTTGCTGACAAATGTGGTGTGATAGGAATAGGCGGATAATAATAGCCATAAGAGGAATATCAGCCCCAGGCATTAAAAAATGGCAAATCGCCATTTTTCAATATCTTCAGTCATCCAGAATTTCCACAAGGCTGTGGATATCTCTGGATTGTAACCTTGGTCTTGCAATCACTGTATCGAAGGAAAGCAGGGCCTCTGAACAGATTCTTCTACTACAGAGATATTCATCTGCCCATAGGTTTTCTTCATCGGATAATCCCTCTCTGACCAGATCATCAAAACTGATTACGTTGTGAGAAATCTTTGCCTGCTCCACGCAGTTCTTGACAAGGTTCATTGTCAGGAAGAAAGTTTCAAACCTCAGAGTCCCTCTAAACAGCCTGAATTCTATCGTTGCAGAGTTCTTCAGATTCAGTGCATGGTAGCGTGTTCCACTATTACCTACCACATAAGACCCCACTTTCTTCTTGTCTATGAAGTATTGGCCACTATCGAGGACCAGGAGTTCTGTTCTGAACTTGCTCCAGTCATTCAAACTGGTCTTCGTTCTCCGAGAAAAGCGGAAGAACTCGTTTTGGAATCTCTCAAGTGTATACATGATATTTGTTATAACATTGCTCTCTCTGAGATACCCTCCCTGAACAGTTGGTCCCTGAAGTGCAGTCCGTCCTACATGTATGTGCAGACCACACTTATTTCCATCATGCGACCTGTATCCGTGCTCATTGAGCATTGTCAGCATATTTCGGAAGATATGCAGGTTTTCTCTGAACCATCGCCATGAGACAGGCTGGGAAATGATTTCAAAACCTTCACCGATACTGGAATCATTTTCATAGACAAACAAATCACCGAATTCTCTGGTTAGCAAAGAAGCCATTTTTTCACAATTGGGAGACTCTCTGGAAATTCTCTGGACTTCCAGCTCAATGCCGAAAGTTGTATCTTTTCGAGGGTCATCCTGTTCTGTCATCCTGGTCTGCCAGTTTGTGAATCCATGGTATCTCAAAATAGTCATACTCAATTCCTCCTGAGCTGCCTGCTCTCTGATTTCTTCACTCCACGCATATAGCACAGACGGCAAGGGCCGCTGCAAGCGGACGAAGTATCCCCTTGCTGTCAAGCGATGCGTGGCAACGATAAGGGTTTATAAGAGGAATAAAGGCAATATGACCGATGGTCATTAAAAAAGCTCTCATAGCTGGAAATCAGCCATGAGAGCTATCGTTTCAATATTTGCTCCATCCCAGTCGCCTTAAACATGCACGTCGAAGCTCAGATGTCGTATTTTCAAAATCGTCAAACTCCTTATTCCTTTCCGCCACGACAGATCGTGCAAATCTCTTATCCTTTATAGAAACCGCATCATCTAAAAGTTTATATGCTTTCGATACTTTCAGATAATAGAATCTACTCAAAGTTTGCAAATCTCCGATTGTCCGCCAGGCTTTGAAACGACTGATTTTAGGCTCTTTCTTAAAATCCTCAATCGTTTTTTCTAACCTTTTCTTTGTTTTTCTAATTTCTTTCATGAATTCACCTCTCTAATTTCTTCATTTCACATCTTTAGTGCTGCCTGCAAGGGCCACCGTAGGTGGGCAATGCGGATCCTTGCAGGCAAACGGGATGTGAACGTGATAAACGAATAAATAACTGCAATAAAAGATATATGAGGGTGTATGAACCAAAAGGTGGCAATGCTGCCACCTTTCACCGGGTCAGTAGGCAAGCAGTTCCACCTGCTCATTCAGCACTTCCCGGAAATGGATTTCATCAGTCTCCAGCAAACCATAGTGCCAGAGAATTTCAATATCTTCGTGATTAAACAAATACATGCGGTCACTGCGGACCATGCCTTCCGGCCAAAGAACACCTGCATAGTCATATAGCTCACCATCCCCGCCTCGCTGGATTCGTCCTACAATCATCAAGCGTTTTACTCCTTCACGCAAAGTCACTACACTTCCAATCGTCATCCAGTCTTTTTTGCTTTTAATCATATATTTCCTCCCGAGCTGACTGCTCTATCTAATTTCTTCGCACCACACATTCAGTGAAGTCAGCAAGGGTCGCCATCGGCGAGTGAAACAGCCCCTTGCTGGCAAACGATGTGTGGAGGCAATAAAAGATACGAATAATAGTTATAAAAACCACAAAACCATATTCAGGACTGTTGATTGCAGGCAATTAAAAAAGTGGCAGTATTGCCACCTCATCGCTCACATTCCATGATTGGCATTCAGTTTTGCCATCACTTCCTTGTAGGCGGAAGGATTGGATTTCTGCAGTATCTGAAGAACCCTTTTTTCTCCTTCAGCTACACCTTGAGCCAATCCTTCTTCTTTTCCCTTTTTTACACCCTGGGTGTAGAAAATATTGTTTTCTTTTTGCATAGTGTCGATTGCCTCTCTTTCTGCTGTATTCAGATAAATACCCTGTTCCTCAAGATATTTATAATCCCGCTGGTCTTCGGGGAGTAAAAAGACATTGTAAAGAACCTTCTGCAAATTTGTCGCATTTTCAGGTGGGATCCCAAACTCAATCCACAAGATGGTCGCTATTGGTTTATTTGCCGAACTTTTGAGACGCTTCCTGTTGATTTCATTATACCATCCTTCTTCATTACCAAAGAACGAAGTCATCGTGTCCATGTTTCCAGAACCGATAACGAGTTTCGGCTTTTCATCAATCATCGTAGACATTAGGGGATGCAGCCAAATAGAAATGATTTGCGGTGTTTCGTCATATAGTCGGTCTGTTTTGAATGTATCCAGTAAGCCATGGGCATAAGTGAGCTGCCGTCGCTCCAAATCGTATCCTGGCGTATCTTCTAACTGCATCTCAAAGTGGATAAGGTATCTGGAAAAGGTGTCTGAACCCTCAACAGGCAGATAGGCTGAACCCAAAGAGTCAGCATGCATGATGTGGCCATTGAAACTGAATTCAGTATTCCTCAGTGTGATCGTCCTGCTCGAATCCCTGTGAATCGATTCAATGACAGTTTCCAGTGGCCATTTATAAAACTCCGGGTGCAGGCATTTCAGAATGTATGCCGAAAGCGGGGCAATCTGCATGACTGCTTTGAAATTCTGATCATATATATTTAAATCTCTTTGCTCCATTCTCATCCCTCCTTGGGAATTCTCCCATATTCAAGACCGCATCAATTAACATCCAATAATAATTTCCAACTTCTCATCACCCCCTGAACAGTTCAACTAATTTCTTCGATCTGCATCCACAAGGATGGAAGCAAGGGCCGCCACAGGCGGACGGAGTTTCACCCTTGTTGACAATCGAGGATGCAGCAATAATAAAAAATCTCATGAGAGCCATAAGAACCATAAGAACGATCAAAAGCACTAGCATAACCTGGGAGAGATTCTAAAAGGTGGCAACACTGCCACCTTTCTTACACAAGGAACGTATGAATTTTTCCTACTGTCCAGGAATAAAAATCATCCCAGCTGCAACATTCCATTTCCGCCAATGCCTTTGACAGTTCCGTTTTTTCCTCAAAAATGAGAGTATCCATCACTTCAATCCTGTAACTCTCAGTTGCGAGCGAATAGGATAGCTGAATGGGGATATCATTCTCTCCTGTTACTTCTTGGAGTACAGCAGGAGAATCCGGATTTGGCTCCCAGTGGTCAAAATCATAGGTCGTATACATCAATCCTATATCATCTGATTCATAATGCTCATCTCCCATACAGTCATCTTCATTCCTGTATAACGCTTCATATGCAGAAATTTTTCTTTTCAATACTTCAATGGCATTCATGTTATCCTCCTGAGCTGACTGCTCTCTGATTTCTTCACTTCACGTCTGATGCAAATAGGACAAGGGCCGATATCAGCGGGCATATCTTTACCCTTGTCCTTTGAATCAGACGTGATTTTATAGAAGTCTAAAATAAGAGAGATAAGAGAAATAGAGTCTCCGACTGGTTTATTCCAAAATCAAAAGAGCGGTCATCCCGCTCAATTTTTATTACATGGTCGTATAGAAACAGATTGCCCCGTCTCGACGTTTCCATTCAAAGTCATTTCCTAGTTCTTGAATGGCATCATTCAAATAATTCCAGGGGACTTCCTCACCTAACCACCGGATTCCCTTCATGGTCTCAAAATGTTCTGGAGTCCACTCCGGGTCCCAATCATAATCATTCGATTCATACAGCTCTTTCATCTCCTGCCAACTGCTGTACTCATCAAAAACATTGTTGATACAGGTTTTATCATCAACGTTGATTGACGCAAACCCTTCTGCCCATGCCAGTTTATCTGACATGCCCTCCGGAGACAAATTGACGATTCCCTCGCTCCTGTCACATACAATGAAATCATCTGCAACATCATGACCCCATACTGACTTCACAAAATCTCTCTCATTAGGGTCTAGTCCTCCTCCCTTTTTGGACAGACCTCGAATGATTGCATCAACGGGATTACAATATGTATCCTCATCCAAAATGTTAGTCAATTTTCTAAGTTCTTCATAGGCTCCTGCCGTTGAAGCTGACCAATGATAATAAACTGTACAGACAATTTTACTGCCTTTTCTGACATCAACTACTAATCTAGAACCCATCTTTTAATCCTCCCGAGCTTTATCGCTCTCTAATTTCTTCGCCCCACACCTACAGAGGAAGTCAGCAAGGGCCGCCGAAGGCGGATGAAATGGACCCTTGCTGCCGACCGGGGTGTGGTAGCAATAAAGGGTTCATAGGAAGAATAATAGAGATAAACAGTAGATCCAGAAAAGTCAAAAGGTGGCAATACTGCCACCCAAGATTCCAAATTGTCAGGATATATTCTATTGAATCAAGTCCAGAAGAGCGGTTTCCAGAACTCGGCTGAAATTGATTTGACGTTCTTCTGCAGCTGCTTTCAACCATGCAGGAATTGTAGTATTTGTCTTTACTCTGCGGTTTCTGAATTCTTGCTCCAGCAACTTTGGATAGATAGTTACAGGAACAACAATGTTTCCTTCTGTATCTTCAGATGCCAAGGATGTGGATGGAGCAGGAATTTCATCACCATCTTTTTCCAGCGCGTAGTAATGCATAGATAAAGATTCTTTTGCCATCTGCGCCGCTTGTTCCACTGAATCGCCTGAAGCTACACACCCTGGAAGATCAGGAAAGTAAACTCCATATCCTGTGGAACATGGCTCAAGGACAGCCAGATAAGTTTTTGTTTTCATAACTATCTCCTTGGATGATATGGTCACAAGAACTGCTATAACAGCCCAGCCTGCTTGAGTATACTTCGTTGTGTTCCCTTCGGGATTTCATCTGACCAACTGTGAGGAGAAAGTGTGACTTTGCCGGGTTTTACAGCATGTTTGTATTGTCTATGACTTCCGTTTTGACTGATCAGGAACCACCCGTCTTTCCGCAACAGCTTATCAATCTGGCGGTATGTCATCCAAATCTCCTTTCATTAAGATTATACGCCTAAAATGTCGTATAGCCCATAGTGTGGTAAGAAACTGATTTCATCAGGAATCTTATCGATGGAGACCCAATTCCCAAAGCTCGAATAATTGATTCTTGCATCCAAGTATTTCATAACCTGACCTCTTTCACCTCACTTGCATCCTCATCGAAGTCACGTGTTATAAACCGTAAATCTCCATAGCTAATAGCGACCTTTTGCGTTCGATCCATGGTTTTTCCATAGATTTCTTGCTGTTTTTCTGGGACAGGCATCCTGAACGTTTCACCATCCCAGGCATTACCTTCCAGATCCCGAAAAACCGTCAACGTTCGTTCGGTTCTCTTCGTCAGTGGTTTCCACCCATCCGCAGTCAATGCGGCATAATTCTTCTCTGGATCCTCCTCGATCCATTCAACCATTTCAATCATCTGCTCGACCGTAATTTTGAAATGATTTTGCCATTCCTTCAAAAGACTGCAATTCCCGCTTCTAACAACATCTTTTTTGTGTTCGATATACTGTCTATCAATGCTCATCATCTCAACCTCCTGCATTTATCCTCTATCTAATTTCTTCGCACCACACAGAGAGAAGGAAGCAAGGGCCGTCGGAGACGGGCGACAGCATACCCTTGCTACCTGAGCGAGTGTGGTAGCGATAAAAGCCTGAATAGATGCAATGAATCAGATCATCCTTTAACCTCTGGATCCGAATAATTGTCCTGATACTCTAACCTAAGCTCGTTTTCAGCAGACATCCGAGCTGCAATCGCATCCTCCATCTCAGAAAACTGCCCTAGATAACGACGTTCTCCATGGACCGATATCTCTGCCTCCCATTTACTGCTTTTCGCATTCCAATGCACACCCCGAATAGCAGGATTACTCCCTTTCGGTTTTTTTCCGGATAAGACCCGTTTCATCCCGCCATAGCCACAATGACCACACGATCTGCTTTTTCCTGACAGAAGTTTCTGTACACCTACAACCCCCTGACGCCCACATTCACAAAGGCATTGATACAGCATTTCTCCTGATGCTTTTTTACATCCCGACTCACCAATGACAGTCCATAGACCGAAACGGCTTCCTGGAGCTACTTCATTCTTTTTCATCCTGCCCTATCACTTCCTAATGTATTAAAATTCACAAATTCTTCTGGCCAAACTCTTCATTGCAGATTATTCCTGCCTGGTCCTTTTGCTTTTTCATTTGGCCAATTTTCGCTTGTGACCAGCAAGTCCAGATTCCATAACGATCATATTGGCATTCGCTACCATGAGCGGATCCAGCAGACACTCCGCTGCAGGCTCCAGAATAGCCACTGCTTCTCTCAGTTCTTCAGGCACAGACACTATCCAGGCCGCCATATCCTCAGCCTTAGTGCAGCTGTTGTCAGACCATTTCGTTTTGCCAAAACCACAGGGATGCTCCATTAGCCATAAAGCTGCTGGCTCCAGTGTGTTTGCGATCCTCCGGACTTCATCAAGAAGTTCTTTTTTGTTCATATGCTCTCTGCTCCCTTCTGTAAATATCCTTGATAAGCACATCAAACAGGTTGTAGTTAACGATCTTTGCAGGGTGGTCCTCGCTCGGGACACAGATACCATTGCTGTGACATATTATTTCCCGGCCCACCTACCGCCTAATAAAGTATTCATATTGTTGACATCTGAGGTGTTCATTCTCTATAGAATCACTATGTGTTTCTACGATGCCTAACATATTCATGGCGTGCGTCAGTGATTTATTGACTGATCTAATGACAGCTGCAAACTCCGCATGATGATCATGTATGTACTTGCAGTCATTGCGCAGCGTCTTTTTTGTCACACCCAGAGATTCCGCAAGATCCTGCAGATTGAGCCCCTGGCTAAGCCCTTTGAGCAGAGCACACCGGCGCTTATATCTCACTTCCTGGGCGCTTGTACGCCCTCTGCGCTGGACACATGCTTTTTTCCTTGATTTAGCCTGCCGCAGCGAATTTCTACGTTTCCTTGTCACCAGATATTTCAGTCTGCGCTGTTCCTCTTCTGAGACTCCGAGTTTCCGCACCATCTTTTCCCTGCCGGTGACGAATCGGTAATTCTGAGCCGGTCTGCATCTGCTCAGTGCCTCTTTCTCTGTCAAAGGCATGGTGAAAAGACTATTCAGCCATAGGATTTTTTTGGTGATAGACTCCTCTTCCATTTTCGTTTTTGCTGCACGCTCCCAGTAGAGGTACAGCAGCACCTCACGGTATCCAACCGTGATTCCGACATCATTGCGCATGGAAATCAGGGCAATGAGATCCGATTCCAGCTCTGCCAGCTCCGACTGGTACCTGTTAGCTTTTCTTTTGCCTGCTGCAGCCTTTTTAGCCTGCCCAAATGCAGCCTTCGCCTTTTCCCGCTTATAGTCCCGCACCTGCTGCCGTGTATAAGGTAAGAACTGGTGTGCCAGCTCAGAGAGTGTATATCTCTGGTCTTTGGCTTCCAGAACGGCCACGGTCCGCCCTGAGCGGCTGTTGATGCTGCCTGGTACTCTTATGACCTGTGTAGTCAGCATGGCCTTAGGATCCGCTCCAAATCGCTCCTGTGACTCTACGAGCTTGCTGTAGATTGCTTTATAAAGACCAGTACATGCATAGGGCGCATGATCGATGCAGAATATACAATACAGACCGCGCCCAGAGTCGATCACGAAGGTTGGATCTATGACCAAAGACGGCCTAATGTGTTGCTGATACATCTCTGCAGCTGACAGATCTGCATATTCAGCAATTTTGTAATAATCGTAGTCAATGACAAAGGCATTCAGATGACGGATGTTAGCTTCTGTTCTCTTCGTGTTCCAAAAAGAGTTGATGGAAAAGTAGACATCCTCTTCCCCATTGGCTGCCTGCTCGATATATCGGATGAACATATCCTGTCTAAAACAGAGGTCATGAAATCCGTGTTCGTAATCTCCCATATAGGCGTCATCATATTTGAGACGCAGGACATCTACATCCTGATCCGGAAGAAAGGCATCATTCCTCATCCAGTCTTTCAGGATCGCCGCATGGCATTCCGTTATATCCTGGAGGCGGTATTTTTTATCCATATCTGCATGGATATGGCTGATTACATCTTTTGCATTCATAATCGGCTACCTCATATCCGGCTGAGCAGCTTCTTGCCGCCGCGGACGTTTTTCAGGACTTTCGTAAGCTCTGATCTGGATATTTCTCCTTCCAGATACAGGATCAGCAATGAAACATTCCTCTTTCGCTGCCAGTCGTTAGTAGATATCAGAGTGCTGATCTCTTCTGATGTAAAATGATCCTCAAAAAAGGATTTATGCTTTGACACCATCTCTGGAATAACTTTCCGAACCGCTTTCCAGCTGCAATTCAGCCGCTGCACAACATCATCTCGCCTATCGCTGTAATCATTGAGTATTGTCTGGGCATACGGATAATTGGCTAGGTTTGCGGAAAGCAGAACTATCAGTTCCTGCTGGATCAGCTCCAGAGTTTGCGTACCGACAAGTCCGTAACGAAAAGCTTCTACGAATTTTTCCTGATCAGAGTTTGCCATTTTCTCCAGCGCGCACTTAACAAGACGATAGATTTCAAGGTCTTTCCAAAATTTACAAAGCAGATCTAGTTGCCTATCCTTCCCTAGTGTCGGATTTGTCTGTACAGTGTCAAACCTGGGACTGGTCGATGGAGCATAGCTGATCAGGTCTGCATTATGCAGCGACATTTCACTCCATGTTTCTATCATCCTTAAAACGTTATCTAATGAGTAATCTTTGCAAAACTTAGTCCACATATTTCTGATGAGTCCGTTCATATCCGTTCCTCCGTGATCCGAGTTAAAAGGGAAGGGCAACCACAGCTGCCTAAACGACAAAAAGCTGTGTGCAAGTATGCACACAGCTATGAACGGAGTTTGCTAAACAAAAAACCGCCCCTATAATAGGGACGGCAATCGTTTTTCTATCGAAAAACGGACAATTCTGATGGAGCCATCAGCCAAAGATAACTCAAACAGTTGCCTTCCCTATCAGTACTGATATACATACTTTTATATATGGAATGTAATCAACTTGTAAAACAAAAAGCTGGTAGGCCGAATAAGCGCTACCAGCGATAATTTCTATCACTTTTTCAGATTAACATCTTGAGAATTCGAGTTTTGATGTTATACTAAAGACATGAAGCAGCATCTTCTGCTATCATCGGTTCCCTCATCTCGGCCAAAAGATGGAGGGATTTTTTTATTTCTTTGTGATGACTTCATTATACACGATAAACGGGTTCACAACGAAATAAACCCATCAAATTTATCCATTTTTACTCAGTGATTCAAATAAGCTGCTTATGTAACGCAGCTCTAATCGTTGCTTTTGAATTTAAGAGTGACGACTCTCTTCTTTTCCAAATCAACTTCGACCTTGGAAACTACCAGATCCATAATCAAATACTGGTCTTTATAGTCCAAAGCATAAAATGCATCTATGTCTTTTACATCAAAGATCCTTATCTGCTTCTCCAGATCCTCCACATTCTTATCCAGTGGCTGTCTGGCTTTCATATATGACTTTGCATCAAATTCATCATCCATATACGCCTGCTCCAAATCTTGGATTTTTTTATCTTGATAGACTACCAAGCTCAGTTAATGGCTTATCACACATAAATAGCGCCAGTA
>ERZ778510.1681-NODE-1681-length-13456-cov-11.137303_pt1 | contig 13456 bp, 16 predicted proteins | sample MGYA00510348_ERZ778510 | MGnify/ENA primary metagenome ERZ778510 (study PRJEB29527, sample SAMN07138969) | mouse gut metagenome | material: feces | host: mouse | place: China:Nanjing | collected 2016-01-25 ... | reverse complement strand
ATAAAGATGATATAGCTTATATTGATAGACTCCGAAAAGGTGAGAAACTTGAAGCTCGAAAAGTTTGCAGAGGAACAACTTTCGGCTCCTATCGTACTAATGGGGAAGTAAGGTCAATCAATATAATCAACAAGTAACCATAATCTATTGAAATTATAAAGTATTCTTCTCATGGGTTTCCTAAATACTCTTGTTAAGAGTTTATTACATATAGATATCAAGGCAATACAGGAAGAAAATGAACTATTGAGGCATTCTCTTTCCGATGAGCAAATGGCTTCAAAGAAGAAAGACGCTCGTCTTTCCCAAATGGAGACAGAGACAAAATCTTTGAGAAGAGAAATCGCAAATCTTAAAAGCCGCCGTACACTTCTGGAAGGGGAGGTTTCAGCCTTAAAATACAAATTGAAAGAAGTTAATGGTGATACAGAGCCTAAAGAAATAGATAACAGAACCTCTATAATTCAACTTGACACATGGAAGATCAAATTAGATGAGAAGTGCAAAGAAGTCGTTGAATTAAAAGAAGAGTTGACAGCTGTTCATAAAGAATATGGTTCTATTGCTAACAAACTTTCAGTACTTCAACGAAAATATGATTCCGTTAAGTCTGAATTAGATGCTCTGCGACAAGGTCAATCATGCGATATTATTGCATTGCAATCTGAATGCACAAAACTTTCTGACCGTTTGGCTGTCATTACATCAGATAGAGACCGGCTCTCAGAACAAATCAAAATATTATTAGAGAATAAATCGGTTCAACAAGGGGAATCATCATTCATAAGAAATGATGTATTCTCTGAGAATGAATCTTTTACAGCTCTGTCTATTTCATGTTCGCTATCTGCGATTATTGCGTCAATCCTCCAGTATCAAAAAACTAAGAATCATAAGATTTCTGAAATTGTTTCGGCATTAAAGAATCGCAAAGATAGGATTGAAGTTTATAGTGACTCCGATGAGAATCCTATCGGAATGTTATCACAGTATAAGATTGTAGAATCCTTGCCAAATAATTCAATATTGTATTCCGATGAAGAAGATTGGTATCTATACGGAATAAATGACCCATTGGCAAGCTATCACGATAATGACGAGGTTAAAACGACTTTATTGTCGGAGAAATATCAGATTTACAATCTAACCATAAAGAAGAATTTATTTATCGGACAAAAGCCTATTGAATTTTATTTCTTTGAGAACAAAATTTTCAAGTTCGATAAGTCATCCGGAATTTGGAGTTTATGGTACTCCAAAGACGAGACATTATCATCCTCGACAGGTGATATAAATGTATCTGATGATAACCAGCTTAAACTTATTAAAGGTGATGTAGTCATTTATATTGATTCTGAAGGAAGCGTATTAGAAGAGTCATATATCGATGAACCAGAGTATCTCGAACAGATTCCTTTGAAAAATGGCTATTTTATAGTTAAGCTAATTGATGGTTACTGGGGTATTGTAGATGACGAAAACAATTACGCTGTTCTTGCCCAATATGATATGATAAGTCCCATAAATGTGAAATACCTTCGATTCAAAGCCGGCAATAAGTGGGGCGTTATGAGTATTGAAGGTGACATCTTGATTGATGCCAAATACAACTCGATAGAATCATATAGTAATGGTGAATTTGTTGTCACTAAAGCCGACCCATCAAAATTAGGAGAGAGCATAAGCGAAAAAATAGAGATATAGTCACGTTATTAATTTTGAAAAGGTAATGAAGATATTAAGTTGGAATGTAAATGGGATTCAGTCCCGGTTAGATGCAATTAACCGACTGGTTGAAGAATATCAACCGGATTTGATGTGCTTCCAGAAAGTGCGTAAGAAAGGAGTCTTTCTTACGCAGATTCCCGGCTATATGGGATGGCTCGGAATTATGGAGGACGGTCTATTCGGAGGCGTGAGCACATATATTCGTCAAGGTTTTCCTTTTGACATTGAAGCTCAGAGAAATGATATACCGGCATGGTTGTTGGATACCGGATGTATCAATGTGTTGAGGCTTGATCAGTTCATCCTTGTCAATACATATTTCCCGTATTCTAATACAAGTGACGAGAAGTGGCTCCAGATGAGGAGGCAATGGGATTATGAGTTACACGATTATCTGGAGAAACTATCAAAAGAAAAGCCTCTAATAGTCTGTGGAGACATGAATATTGTCGCTACAGATAAAGACGCATGGGATGGCGTGTCTGTAAAAAATGCCGGTTGCTATTTCCCATGGGAACACAAGAACTTCGAAGGGATGATGAAAGCCGCAGGACTTGTGGATTCATATCGTGTCCTTCATCCGGATGGCACTGATTTCTCATACTTTTATCAGAATAGACCGGAATATCGAATTGCCAATCAAGGCTTCCGTATAGACTACTTTATGGTTAGCAAAGAAATGATGCTCGATATAAAGCGCTCCGAGATTCTCACAGATGTCATAGAGACTACCAATAGTCCAATTCTTCTTGAAATATAACAATTTAATAAAATTAAATATGGCGACGCTCCATCATTATGAATGCACTAACCCTAAGTGTAAATTCAGTATCAACACAGAACCATACGGCCATTATGCACTTATGTCGGGACATTATCTGCTGTTCCGCTGTCCACACTGCAAAGAGATAAAATATCTGTCAGCTGATGAGATTACGCAAAGACGTTATAATCTTCGCTGCGATGATTGTTGCGAAATCTTGTATTCGTGGAATCCTGTTGAGGGTAAATGCCCTGAATGTGGTTCAGCACTGGCAGAGAATACCGATGAGATAATAATGGCAGACTAATTTTATACCGATTTTGGTGTTTTTTTACATCTGATAGTCCGCTACTCATTATTTCATTATTCTGGGCACTTAAACTATTGCGCTCTAATCTTTAACCTAAATCCTCTACAAGTCTTTGCCTTTGCAGTATTCGGATGAGGTATTTCTCTATACTCCCAAACTTATATACGCATATCCGCCATTTTTTCAATAATACTTAATCCCAGTCGTTAAGGTTGGCGATGAAGTCGTCAACCGATGATTCATCAAATAGTTCCGGAAGGTCGCCGGTGTTGATATGATAGTCGTAATCAACCATCATATCATCAACGGAGTTTTCACCGTATTCTTCAAGCTCAAAATCGTCCATACTCATTTATCGTAGAACCCCATTTCGGTGGCGTAATGATGTCCGTCACAAATGATAATATCATCATTTACCAAGCAGGTACTTTGTGTCATGATGTAACGGAAATTGGAAACTCCCGCTTCTTTACCCGCGTTTCTCATAGCGTCCAGCACCTTTTCACGTGCGCTTTGTGTATCCGTATCCCTCACAGTGAACACAAAGATATTCTTCATCAAATCATGCGGTTTAATGCCGAGAGTGTTCTTTATCACTCTCATAATGATTTGATGCTCCCTACCAGACAATCCACTACGAGGTATTGCAAGGAAGAAATGGTAGTTTTTGGTCTCGTCCATTTACTTTGCGACTTCCTCTTTGAAGCAGTTGGCGGGTTTGAAAGCCGGGATGTTGTGAGCCGGAATAACGAGTGTGGTGTTCTTGCTGATGTTGCGGGCGGTCTTCTCGGCTCTCTGCTTGACGATGAAAGAACCGAAGCCACGAAGATATACGTTTTCGCCGTGAGCGAGGCTGTCCTTTACAACGGTCATGAACTGTTCGATAACGTTAACGACAGCGGCCTTGTCAATGCCGGTTGTCTTTGCGATTTCATTCGCTATTTCTGCTTTAGTCATTTTCTGTATTGCTCTGAATTTGATGAGTTTTAGATTACAAAATTACTCAAAAATGATGAGATTCCTATGTGACCCATCTTTTATTTTCTACATTTACTGCCGTATTTACGCTCGAAAATATCGAAGTGCTCCTCACCCCATTTGAGCATCTGGTCAATGATTGGCACAAGTGACTGTCCGAGTTCGGTGATTTTATATTCGGAACGGGGTGGAAGCTCAGGATATATTATCTTCGTGATGAGTCCATCTTCAACCATTTCTTTGAGTTGTATGTCAAGCACTCGCGGAGCCGCTTCCGGCAGACATTTGTGGATTTCACTTGGGCGCAGAGGCTGTCCGTTTCTAAGTTCATCAAGGATACATGACTTCCATTTCGATTCAATCAGGCTCATTGTAAGCCTTAAAGGACAGTCCAGATCCACTGGTATTTTCTTTTCGTATGCCATCGTTTCGAGTTTGTTTATCTTTTCCGGTTGCAAAGTTAGTCAATAACTGCCTAATTTCCATATACCGAAAAAATTATTCGGTATATGAATAATTTTTCGGTACTTGATTTATAGATATTACCATTGTAACTTTGCATTCAGAAAATCAAATAAATATATAAAGATATGCGAAACGAAATCAAAGAATACGAAGCAGTGGCTAAAGCCGCCGAGAAGTTTGTAAAGAGCGTTGCCGAGGGCAACAGCGAGTACGCAAAGACTCTGTTCACCGACGATGCTGTGCTGTTCGGCATACTGAACGGTAACGTTGAACGCGGTTCAATCGAGCAGTTCTACCACAATGTGGACACCGTTGGCGCAGGCACCGAGTTCAAGGCTCGTATCGACGTGCTTGCCGTTGAAGAGACCGTAGCCGTGGTGCGTGTACTCGAAGAAGGCTGGGGAGGCACCATAGACTTCACAGACTTCCTTCTGCTTCTCAAGCTCGATGGCGAGTGGAAGTGTGTCGCCAAGGCATACAACCAGAATTCAAACACCATCAGCAAATGAAAGTGTTGATGATAAACGGCAGTCCTCACCCTGCGGGCTGCACCGCTACCGCACTAAACGAAGTTGCAGATACGCTCCACAAACATGGAATAGAAACTGAGATATTATACCTTGGAAACAAACCGGTTGCAGGCTGCATAGCGTGTATGAAGTGCTTCGAGACCGGACATTGCTTCCGTGATGATGCGGTAAAGGATATTCAGCAGCGGCTTGATGAGTTTGACGCAATCGTACTCGGTTCCCCGGTGTATTATAGCCAACCCACTGGACAGATTACTTCGTTCTGTCAGCGTCTGTTCTTCTGCAAGGAAGGTGAGATGGCAGGAAAACTCGGAGCTTCTGTTGTATCATGTCGCCGTGGGGGAGCTTCGGCCACCTTTGAGCAACTCAACCAGTATTTCACAATCTGCAATATTCCGGTTGTATCATCGCAATACTGGAACTCAGTACACGGCTTCACTCCTGACGATGTACGGAAGGATAAAGAGGGACTCCAGACCATGCGCTCACTTGGCGAAAATATGGCATGGATGCTTAAATCACTGAAAGACAAACCGCACCCACAATACGAGCCTCGCCAAAGAACCCATTTCATTCAAGACAAATATTAAACGGATATGAATAAAATGATTATAGCGGGATTGGCCGCTACTATTATAGGATTCTCGTCATGCTGCGGCAATTCTGCCAAATGTGAAAACGACTCAGCTGCCAAGTGCGACTCCGTTTGCGAAAAACAGCCCTGCTGTCAGACCACTCCTGATGAGATTGATGGAATCAAGAAGGCACTCGGATATTATACCGAAGCGGCTGTAAAGGGCGACAGCAAAATCGCCATGCAAGGTTTCGCTCCTGCCGCCACAATGTCGTATGCCGAGGGCGATAGCCTTGTGACTGTACCAATTCAAGTTCTCTATGACTATTATGACCAGATGGGACCCCACAAAGCCACATACGAGATAGCAAGCTGTAGCGTGGCAGGAGATGTAGCTATGGTGCGTATCGAATCTAAATTTGGCGAAAACGAGTTCACGGATATGTTCACCCTTGTCAAGGCCGACTCCGACTGGAAAATCGTAAGTAAGGTCTATCAACCGAAATAAGATATACCGCACACATCGCCGCCTTTTGGCGGCCGAAATTTTGGCAAAAATGAGTGGGCGACTTCATCACGAGGTCGTCCACTCTGACTATGAAATCAATTGTTATGCTGTTATTCTTTCTTTGATAAGGTGGGTGTTGGCGTTGATGAGGTTGATTATCCGGTCGTGGTACTCGGTGTTCTGATTGCAAACTCCTCTTGACTGAACCACTTTTAGGGTTTTGAGGTCAACCTCAATGGTCTCGATTATTCTGCCGTCTATTCTCGCTGAGAAGATAAGGCTGTCCTCACGCTGGTCATAGGCTGCGCTGAACAGACATATATGCTGACTTTCAGCCTCCTGTCGGTATTCCTCAACGCTTTCCAAAACCTTGACCTCAATTTCTCCGTCATTGATACGGATGCCGAAGAACTTCTCTTTCTGCTCTTTGAAACTCGCCTCCCTCTCTTGGGCTTTACGGATGTCATCGGCTCTCTTTGCCTTGTATTGGATAGTCTGAAGTTTCTTCACATACCGGTCGTGTTCCTCTTGGAGATTGGCGGGGCAGATGTACTTGGGGGATTGAATGTCCTTGTCACAACGCTCCAACATCTTGATGTAGTCAACCCACATAACTGAGTCTTTTACCTTGTAGCCATTGCGGTTGGCTATCTTGATGGTGTTCCAATATCTCTTGATGTCATTTGCCCTCTGGTCTGAACTGCAAAGGTATCGGAGCAATTCTATCTCGTTGGATTTCATCAGTGTCTCCGCCTTGGGGTTGGTCAGTAACTCTTGGAACAAAGTCACGGGGTGGATATGGTGGCAACTGCCTTTGAACCCGTTGCGCTTGATAGTGTCAGTGACCTTGATGCGAGGGTAAACCCATTCATCTGATATGCGTTGGAAGGCTTCGTTGTCACACCTTATCTCCAATGGAGAACCAAAAGCGAAAGAGTCGATGTAGTAGCCGAGAGTCCTCTGCAAACCGACAACGGTCTTATTGCCTTTGGGGTCAATGAAATACTGACCGATTTCAAGGTAGGCAGGTTTTACCTTCATACCCTTGCGCATTTCAACTATCATCAGGAACATTCTTACTACCTGATAGTCCTCAATGGTGGTGATTACATTGAAATAGGACTTGTCACGGATAACACGCTCTTTGGTGTCCTTGATTTCTATCTGTGTGGCACATTCGGGGCATAGACATATTTCTTTGCGGGTCTCAAACCACTCGTGACCGCATTTCATACAGGTACACATTCCGGATTTCAGTCGGTAGCCATAGTGATTGATTGTAGAGTTGAGTGCCCACTGCATTTGGGGAGTGGTGAGCGGGCGAAGTCGCCCACTCAGTTCCACTATATGCTGTTGTTTCTTATTGCGAGGTTTCATATCCTTGGAGTTTTAGAAGTCGAAAAGATTGGGTTGAACATTGATTTCTGCTCCGGCTTTGGGAGCGGTGGCGGTCGGCTTGGGTTGAGCCTTCGGAGCTGACTGCCGTCTGATTTCTCGGAGTTGCTCCTCCTTGTATTGCTCCATCGCCTGCTCTTTGAGTTCCGCCTTATCCTCATCGGAGAGTTCCGGCTTGGATACCACGATGTTGCAGTTGATTGGAGTTCCGCCGTCCTCGATGCTGTCCTCATCATAGAAATGCAGGAGGATTGAGAGTACGGTCTGTTCATCTACGACACACATACCGCTTTTCTGTATCTCGTGGCAGAGATAGTTGATAGCACTTTCAAGTGATTTCTTCGGATTGGCAAGTTTGATAGCCAATGCGGGTTCAGCGATAATACGCTCTTGGAGCATCTGCTGCATTGCTGCGATTGCAGCGTTGTTGGATTTCATAGTAGCCATATCAGTTGAGTTTTATAAAGTGAGTAACCAATAGATTATCATTAGGGCAGATACAAGGCTGATAACCCAGCCTACGCCTCGGAATATCGGTCGGAGAAACACCCACAACACCAATCCGAGTATTGCACCTATTATCCCCACCAACCAAAGGAGAACCCTTTTTATGCGGTTGAGACTGGAGATGGATGCTCTGCCTCGTCTGTTTGATATGTTGTTGTTCGTTTTCATCGTGCGACATTTTTTTTATGCGTCTATCAACTATCGAAGTTTTGCTTGCTCGTTGACATGGCAGCGTGCGGAGGCAAAGAAGGGCTGTTCACCCTTTGGTGGAAAAATACGAGTGCAAAATGAAGTATTCGCAGGAGCTTGCGGAGGCAAATACCATTTTGTGTCTGGAGATTTTTCAGCCAAAAGGCAAAAGAATAGCCCTGCTCCGCACGTTTATAAATCCGAGCAAGCACTACTTTCTGAGTTGATATGACTGCATAATAACTGGAGCTAAGTCTCCGCGCCGGTGAAAACGAATGACGACATATTGGCACTGAAAACTCACTGAAAATGGCTAATTTTGCAACATGGATACAACATATATCGAAACTGAAAGACTGATTTTGCGTTCATGGAGAATGACCGACAGGGATGTATTTGCTGAATTGAACAGCAATGATAATGTCATGAGATACTTTCCGGCACCATTATCTGTTGAAGAATCAAATGGCTTTGTTGATAGGATTAATTCTGAATTTGAGGAAACAGGATTCGGATTGTATGCCGTTGAAATTAAGGAAACAGGTGAGTTTATCGGCTATGTTGGATTCCACCGCTTTACTTTCGATGTCCCCTTTTCACCGGGATGGGAAATAGGCTGGCGAATATCTGATAAATTCTGGAATAACGGTTATGCGACAGAAGCGGCGATGGCGTGCATAAAGTATGCCCGGGAGAAGAAAATATGCAATAAATTATACTCCTTTACTGCCGTACCTAATATTCCTTCAGAGAAAGTCATGAAGCGCATCGGAATGACTTTTGAAGGACTGTTCATGCATCCGGCGTTAGCTGACGGCCATTGGCTGAAAGAACACAAACTATACTATATAGATTTATAAAGGCACCGCCCAGTCCCGCAAAGACGAGTCTGTGATATGCCGACAACGCAGGAAGGCGGCACATCACTGTCTCGGCTCGTGGACTGCTTTCAAGCGGTAAGTGGCAGGCTGTCGTAAAAGCCTTTATCAGGCAACGGCGAAAAAGAACTCGGAGGAACGGCAGAGAGTCTCAGAGGTGGCATCAGCGAAGCCGTTGCCGATCCTCGGAGGCGTTGCCGATTCTCGGTGTTCCGCAGTTGCCCATAGGCAGGAGGCTGTCAAAAGGTGTCAGTGCCTGCACCGTCACCTTTTGACGGCTTCATCACCGCCAACAATGCAGACCGCCCAGCCTCTTGCCGCTTTCAACCGTTAAATATCTCAAGCATATCACTTTTATGTTCTACATAAAAAAGTCACCATTTTCGGGAACTTACGAAAATGGTGACTACTGTATTTTACTATAATGATTCTAATCATTTAAGATTTCCCAATGTCCCCCTTTTTTTGAGCCAACTCTTTTTACTAAATGAGTCATTTTGGCTATTTCACGGTCAATAGTTGAAGTTCCAACTCCAACCTCTTTTGCTATTTCATCCAGAGTGATTTCCGAATTATTTATCATAAGAGCTAAAATCTCTTCTTGGCGAGGTGATACTTTAGCACCACTTTTAGCACCACTTTTAGCACCACTTTTAGCACCATCTCTGCCCTCATTATCCTCCGTCTTTCTCTGTATGGCGGATTTGAGAGGGAATGACACGACTGCAATTGTACGTTCACTCTCTATGGTCGGGCGTGTACCGGTCAGCCTCTCCCAACTCACGAGCTTCTTCATGCCGTAGCCTGCATTTTCGGCGATGCCAACAAAACGGAACAGTTTGGCAATAGTCGGATTTCGTAATTTGGAGTATATTCGTCCGAGAATATCCTTTACCGGGAGAGGGAAGGATCCACCATTCATAAACTCTATATGGTCGGTATAAACGCGGATACAAGAGCGCAACGAATCGAAGTGGTCACAGTGCATAACCATGTTGGCGAGTGCTTCGCGGAGAACGTTATATTGGCTCTCGTCTGTTGTAGCGAATCCATCCTCCTTGATATGAATCGGTGCATCAACAAGAGTGCGGAAGCGACGCAGAATAATTTGGACAGCTTCCCAGATGTTTTCTTGTTCTGGAATACGATAAGTATATCTTACTTCTGCTTGCTCGATTGTCGGAGCTGGAATCTCGATATAGTCAACACAGAATGTGGGAACGTAGCGCAATACATACGGTGCTTTGCCGAACATCAGGAGTCCGGCATAAGTGAGTAGCCCGTTTCGGGTAATATTGACCTGCTCGCAAAATTCAGCATCATCAACCTCTCGAAGACTTACAAGATTCTGTGTCTGGCTAAGAGCAAACCTATAACTTTTTAGAGTATTGAGATTAAGCATTTCAATACTTGTCTCAGGTATGGTTTCCTCAGTTTTCTTTCCAAAGGACTGATCGCGGAACATCGCACGAATTTCTCCCTCTGTAGCCCTCTGGTCACCACTACCCATACGAATGAACGTATTTATGGGATTATTATAGTAAACGGGCTTAAAATCTACTTCGGGGACATAGAAAGCAAGGATATTCTTTCCATCAATATTGTATCGTTTGGCGGTTGCTTTTAATCTCTGATTAAATTTTTCTCCACGAAGTGTTCCAAGAAAATCCTGTTCAAGTTTCTCTATGTTATCCACTCCTTGAATCTCAAATGTCTTGCCGGATTGTTTTACACCGAGTACAATCCAGCCACCAGAGGTATTTGAGAAAGCACTGACGCTTTCCCAAACATTCTTAGGTAACTCGGATTTTGCAGCCTTGACTTCAAAATCCTCCCATTCTATGTCGCGTAGCTTTGCTACTAATTCATCCTTAGTCATTTTGATGACAAAATTACGAAAATTCTGTTAATTATCAGCTATGTGAGAGTAGTATCCTCGATGGTCAAAGTTCCTGAATATAATCTTTCCGCAAGATGCGGAAGATTTGTTGTTTTGAAATCGTCCGCAAGCTGCGGATGATTCGTTGTCTTAAAATCATCGGCAGCCTGCTGACGATTTGTAGATTTGAAATCTTCTACACCCTGTAGAGGATTTGACACGAAAGATTTTGCAGCTGGCAACTGCAAACCTCAATATCCTGACTATATACCGAAGAGTTCTACCAGAGGAATTTTAATCGAGAAGGTCAACAAGTTCTTTCTTCATATCCTCGTCGATGTCGCGATAGCGGGCGAAGGCTTTACTGCCTTCCTTGTGGCCGCTGAGGGAGCCAACGAGGTTTGGGTCTTTGACCTTCTTGTAGAGATTCCCGATGAACGTGCGTCGAGCCAAGTGACTGCTTGCAATCTCATTGAGAGCTCGCTTCTCTTCCGCTCCGGTTGTGGGATTAAGGACTGTCACCATACGGGTCACTCCGCAGACTGTGAAAAACTTCTTGATAGCCACGTTGTATTTCTGCGAACTGATGAACGGGAACAGCTTCCCATTCAGGTCATCGCGTCCGGCATATTTTGCAACAAGGGCTTTAGCTCTTGCGTTGAGAGGAACCCTGACAACCTGCGGACGCTCGCCCTTTGTCTTCTGAGGCATATACTCGATTGCACCGTTTATGATGCTTGCTGGAGTCATTGCCATAAGGTCTGATACACGGCATCCGATAAGACATTGAAAGATGAAAATGTCTCGCTGTGCTTCCAGTGACGGATTTGCGGAGAGGTCGTAGTCGGCAATCTGGTCACGCTCTTCAAGAGAGATATAATAGGGTGTGCCATATACCTCAGTGGTTGTACCATTGTATTTGGCAAACGGGTCGTTGGTCGTAAGCTCTTGGTCTCGGCACCAACGATAGAATGCTCTCATCAGTCCAAAGAGGCCGACGATGGTATTATCGCCCTTAGGATGCGGTTTTGGCTTTTTGCGCTGTGAATGGGTATCGGCAGGCACAGCCTCGTAAATCTTCGGATATTTCTTGTAGAACTTATGTTCGTTGCGGAGGAACTTCTCAAAGTCGTTCACATCATCGACCGTAAACTCATCGAGTTTGATTTTATACCTCTTATTGCCGTTGGCTTGGATGTAGAGTTCATAGCGCATCAAGGCGCGTTTGAGGACACGCAGATGGCGTATTCTCCATTCAGAGATATTTTTCTTCGTGATGTAATCCTCGAAGATGTCGAAGAACGTCACTTCGGGAGCCACGGGAGTTTCTTCAACCGGAGGATTAAGGAATAGGTCGAGTTGGGTGAGGAGAAAATCTTTCGTCACCTTATTGAGTGGAGTATCCTCACAGATGCGTATCAGGAACTTCTCGATTTCATCAAGACGGTCCTGAACATCCCGCACCTCCCTCTTCAATTCCGGGTCGCGGGGATTGGAGAATTTGCCATCCTTGAATAGCTCCTTCTTAATGAACACACCGCTCTTGATTCGGTGAGAAACACTATGTGAAACGGACACTCTGAGCATGAATTCAGCCCTGCCCGACGGATTTGTCTTCGCTGATAAAGACCGCTTAATTGTCGCCATAGGAGAGTTTATTAGAGTTCAACTTAGTTGTACTTGCTTGATACAAAGGTAATCATACCCTCGTACATATACAACAATTTTTGTCAGCAAATTGTCAGCGAAGGTTGAATTTTAACAAATCGAGTTCGAGTCTGACTGAAATTTGAACCGGTTTATTTCGGTTTATTTCGGTTGAAATACAGTATTTTACGCGATTTAGGCCATTCACTTAAAAATGAGCACTATTCATTTCGATTCATAGTTAATGCTCCTGTTCTGGGCACCACCAAAAGCGACTTGACAAAGTGTTAATCACCAAGTTGAGTCGCTTCTTTTATTTTCTACAGGCAAAATTCAAATAATCCGCGTAACTTTTGCCCGCTGATACGCATAGACGGCATTAGAGAGTAAGCCTACTCTTCCTCGTAATAATATGAGTAGTCGATGCCTTTCATAAACATCTCGCGGTCGTTGATTTTGTCAGTCAAGGCTCCTTTCAGCAACGCTTTGATATGGGTTGAGTCAATAACGCTTTCTCTCATCGCGGTCAGATATTCGTTCTTGTCAATCCGGCTCCAATCCACGCAGCGTTTCAGCGAGCGACGGAGCATCAGGTCGAGCCAGATGCGTGTGCTGCGCCCGTTCCCCTCCATAAACGGATGTATCACGTTCATCTCGACATATTTGTCGGCAATTTCGTCAAGCGATGTTTCCGGCATACATTCGATAGTCGGAATGATGGTCTGGGAATGTAGACAGTTGGCAAAAGTAAAACCGCCCTTTGATATGTTCTTGGTTCTTATCTGTCCGGCAAACTCATAGAAACCACCAAACAGATAAGCATGAATCTGTTGCAGGCATTTCATGCTCCTCGGTTCAAGCGAATTCAGCAACCCGCTTTCAAACAGAGTATATGCCTTCTTGCGGCTCTGACCATCGATAGTATTGTCGCTATAGGTAAACCAGTCAAGAAACCCGCTCGCCCGATTGTTTGGATAATGCTTGGCGATAAGAATAATATCCTCAGCCGACAGCGCATCACTGTTATATTGCTTACCGTCAGCAGCAACGATTTTCAGTTTGTGAGTGCCACTCACGAACTGAACGCCATCCTGTTTCAGCTTGC
>ERZ778510.1675-NODE-1675-length-13498-cov-3.980213_pt1 | contig 13498 bp, 15 predicted proteins | sample MGYA00510348_ERZ778510 | MGnify/ENA primary metagenome ERZ778510 (study PRJEB29527, sample SAMN07138969) | mouse gut metagenome | material: feces | host: mouse | place: China:Nanjing | collected 2016-01-25 ... | reverse complement strand
ATCCATGCGTCGCTGCGCGGTATCGACATGATCCTCAAGGAGGGCATGAACGTGCGCGTCGTGCTGCTGCCCGAGCCCGAGGACCCCGACTCCTTCGCCCGGAGCCGCACGGCCGCCGAGCTGCAGGACTACATACGGGCCAACGAGCAGGATTTCCTGGCTTTCAAGGCCCGGCTGCTGTTGGAGGACGCGCAGGGCGACCCCATCAAGAAGGCGTCGCTCATCGGCGACATGGTGCAGTCCATCGCGCAGATTCCCGATTCGATCCAGCGCGCCGTCTATATCAAGGAGTGCGCCCGGATCATGGAGATCGACGAGCAGATTCTCGTCTCCGAAGTGGCGCGCAAGCGGCTGGCCACCACCGGCGACCGCGAGACCGACGAATTCGTGCGGCGCCAGACGACCCTGCGGCGCGAGACGCCCCGCGAACCCGAGGTGGAATTCGTGCAGCGCGTCGAGGCGGGCAGCAGCACCGGGGCGCTGGAGCGCGAGTTGTGCAAATACCTGCTCAAGTACGGACATTGCTCGTTCGACTTCAAGGAGGGGCGCAACATGGTGGCCTGCAACGTAGCCGAAGTGATCTTCGACGAGCTGGCCGACGGCGATCTGACGTTCCGCAATCCGCAGTACGATAAGATACGGGCTGCCTACCTTGAGCAGTGGCAGCAGACGGGCGTCGGGATCGAAGTGCCGGCGCATGTGTTTCTCAACCATGTCGATCCCGAGGTGTGCAACGTCTCGGTCGACCTGCTCACGTCGGACGACAACTACGTGCCCAGCGAGTTGTGGCGCCGCAAGGAAGTTCACGTCGAGAGCGACGCCGAGATGCTGGCCGTGGGGGTGCCCAAGGCCGTGGCGCTCTACAAGACCAAGGTCATCGAGGGGTTGATCCGCGAGTGTCAGGAACGTCTCTCGGACGAGAACCTCACCGAAGACGAGGAGTGCGAAATCACGCAGCGCCTCGCGACGCTCAACCGTGCCAAGGTGACCATGGCCAAGAAGTTGCAGCGGCTGATTTTGTAAAGGTGGAAAGAGGGAAGTTAAAGGTGAAAAGCGGAAAGTGAAAGGCCGGCCGCAAATAACCGCCTCGCCGGTTCTGTATCCGGTTTGTCGGCCGGCGGCACGCCGCAGCCTGCGCCCGGAAGCAGTGGCGGCAGAAGCCGACAGGCTTTTCAACCGCACTCCTTTCGTCACCCTCGTCTACCGCCCCCGATAACGCGCCGCACGGCAGGCGGAGCCGCGAAAAAGGCCACCGCCACACCCACTATATCGGCCACGAAGTCGAACACATCGGCTGCGCGGCCGTTTTCCATAGCACCCTGAGCGATCTCGTCGAGGCCTCCGGCCACTATGCAGGCCGCGCAAAAGACCGCCATAAGCTTCTTGGAAACAATCTCGCCACGATGCGCCCTCTGCCAGTCGAAGGCAAGCGCTCCGGCAAGACCGCCGAACATCACGGCGTGTATGAGCTTGTCGGCGCCCGGAAACATAGGCAGATGCTCCACTCCCGCCGGGTCGGACGAGAGAGTTCCGTACAGAATCACAGCGGCCACAACCATGGTAGGCCACCATTTGCTTACGAACGAAATCATAGCGGAATATAGTCTTTGGGGTCAAGGGCGGCACCTTTGTGCCATAATTCAAAATAGAATGTGCTTCCCGGAGCGGCATGGCCTATCCTCTGCCCGGCAACAACGCGCGTGCCCTTGTTCACAAACACATCGGAAAGCCCGGCATACACGCTTATAAAATCGTTGGGGTGCTGAATCACCACTGTTTCACCCTCGGCGCCGTCGTGGTATACGCCTGTGACAGTGCCACGGTAGACTGCTGCCACCGCCACCTTGCCCACCGCCTTGAGCCTGATGCCCGGCGAGGCGGAAGGCTCGACTCCGGCGGTATTCCCCAAGGGCGAAGAGAAAACCATACCCTCGGCAGCAATAGGAGCCAGAACCGACAGATTGAACCGCACTTCGTCCTCGTAGCGGCTCACAAAGTCGCGCTCGGCCTTCGTGGGAGCCACCAGCGAGTCGGCCGACGACGGCTGCGGATTCTCTCGCGAGGCGAGCGAGTCGGCCTCGCCCTTCATCACGCCCACTATGCCGGCAAGGAAAGCCTCGTTGGCACGCGTGGCCTGCTCAAGCGAGTCGAGCTTCAGCGCCGTTTCAAGATACTGCGCCCTGAGGTCGCCGCGCAGCGAACCGGGCAGTAGCTGGCGCATGGGCGTGTAGGCTATCACCATCCATATCAGCGCCGCCATAGCGGCAACGGAGGCTGCCGAAACAGCAATCACGCGGCCACGGGTCATGCGTATCGACCACAGACGGTTGTATGTGTTCTCCTTTATGAAGTCGAGGCGGAAACGGGCCGGATTCTTATATCGCTCCGCCCGCGGCCTGCTTTTCTTTACGGCGTCTGCCGGTGTATTTGGATTCTTTTTCAACATCTCCGACAAATATACTTCTTTTTCAGCGCATAGACAAATCCGCTGAACCCGGAGTCCTGAGGCGGCGTTATTAAGAGTGTGTTGTCTACATAACACCTCTCTGCAAAAAACGTTTCACATATATCTTTCTCTCACCGCTTATGGACTGGTTAATCGACATTCTCCGAAACAATCCTTCCATTCCGATATTCCTTACCCTCGGCATAGGATTCTGGATCGGCAAACTCAAATACAAGACTTTCTCGCTCGGCACCGTCACCTCGGTTTTACTTGTCGGAGTGCTGGTAGGGCAGCTCGACATACCCATTCCCGGCCCTATAAAGTCGGTATTCTTCCTACTTTTCCTGTTCGCGATAGGCTACAGCGTGGGGCCGCAGTTTTTCCGCGCGCTCAAAGGCTCAGGCATACGGCAGGTGCTGTTCGCCATAGTGATGTGCCTGCTCTGCCTCGGAGTGACAACCGGCGTGGCCCTTGCTCTTGGCTATAATGCCGGAGAAGCCGTAGGACTATTCGCCGGCTCGCAGACCATATCGGCAGTCATAGGAGTGGGCGAAGACACTATCCGCACCCTCGGCATATCGCAGGCTGAGAAACAGAACTGGATGGATATGATACCTGTGTGCTACGCCGTGGTATACATATTCGGCACCATAGGCTCGGCATACATACTGAGCTACATAGGCCCGGCAATGCTCGGCGGACTCAAAAAAGTAAAGGAGCAGACAAGGGAACTTGAAAAATCGATGAACAACAGCTCCGTCACCACACAGCCCGGATTCATCAACGCCCTGCGTCCTGTCACTTTCCGCGCATACTCGGCCGAAGGCGATTTTTTCGACAGCCCGCGCTCTATCGAAGAGATTGAGCAGAAAATCAACAGTATGGGGCGCCGCGTGTTCGTGGAGCGCGTAAGGCAGGGCGGCACCATAATTGACGAACCCGCCGCTTCTGTCACCATATCCAAGGGCGACGTGATAGTGCTCAGCGGCCGGCGCGAATACGTGGTGCAGGACGAATCGTGGGTAGGCCCTGAGGTAGCCGACGCCGAGCTTCTCAACTTCGCGGTAGAGAAAATACCCGTCATGCTCGCCAACAAATCGGTCGACGGCATCACTGTCGACGGCCTGCGCGCCCTGCCGCAGATGAAAGGCGTGGCCATATCCTCCATCACGCGAGGCGGACAAGAGCTGCCCGTGCTCGCCCGCACAAAGCTGATACGCGGCGACGTCGTGACCCTCGCCGGGCTCAAGCGCGAAGTCGACAGCGCAGCCAAGGCCATAGGCTACGCCGACCGGCCTGCCACCAACACCGATATGGTGTTCCTCGGCCTCGGCATATTCATAGGCGCATTGATAGGCGCAATCACCATACACCTCGGGGGCATACCCATAAGCCTCAGCACGTCGGGCGGCGCGCTGATAGCAGGCCTTGTACTGGGCTGGCTGCGCTCCAAGCACCCCACTTTCGGCCAGATACCCGATTCTTCGGTATGGCTGCTCAACAACCTCGGCCTCAACATGTTTATAGCCATAATCGGTATAACGGCGGCCCCGACCTTCATAAGCGGGCTTAAGGAAGCCGGGCTTATGCTCTTCGTTGCAGGCATTATAAGCACCTCGCTGCCACTGATTATCGGCGTATGGCTCGGCGCCAAGGTATTCAAGTTCCACCCGGCCATAAACCTCGGTTGCTGCGCAGGCAGCCGCACCACCACGGCCGCGCTCGGCGCCATACAGGACTCCCTCGGCTCCACAGTGCCGGCCTTGGGCTACACCATCACCTACGCCATCGGCAACACCATGCTCATACTTATGGGCGTGGCCATAACCCTCATCTGCTCATAATTAATAACTCCTCATTCCTCATTAAAAACTCCTAATTAAAAAAAATGGACCCACTAAGCCGTGAATACGAAAAGTCGCTCAGCAGCATGAGCCCCTTTGAAATCAAAAACAAACTGATAGCGCTTGCCCAGGACGACACCCGCAAGTCCACCGCCACCTTCCTCAATGCAGGGCGCGGCAACCCCAACTGGATAGCCTACGACGCCCGCGAAGCATTCTTCCTGCTCGGAGCGTGGGCTGTGGCGGAGTGCAAGCGCGTGTACACCGACTCTCCCGGAATAGCCGGCATACCGAGCCGCGCGGGCATAGCCTCGCGCCTTGAGAAATTCCTCGCCGACAACCGCGACAGCGAAGGAGGCCGACTGCTCGAAGGCGCATACCGCTACCTCGTCGACAAGCTCGAAGCCGACCCCGACGAGCTCGCCCACGAATGGGCCGAGGGCATAATAGGCGACCAATACCCCACCCCTCCCCGCATACTCAAATACACCGAGGCAATCATACAGCCGTATCTCGCCCAGGAACTCGGCAACAGGGACGCCGGCGAAGGCCGCGAGCTCGACCCCTTCGCCACCGAGGGCGGAACAGCCGCCATGTGCTATACCTTCGACACTCTCCAGACCAACCACCTCGTCAAAAAAGGCGACCGCATAGCGCTTATGGCACCGCTGTTCACGCCCTACATCGAGATTCCCGAACTCGACCGCTTCGGATTCGACGTCGTAACCATAAGTGCCAACAAGGTCGAAGCCGACGGCTACCACTACTGGCAGTACCCCGACAGCGAGCTCGACAAGCTCCGCGACCCGTCGGTGAAACTCGTATGTATGATAAACCCGTCGAACCCGCCGTCGTACCGCCTTTCCGACCACGACCTCGAAGTGCTAATCGACATCGTGCGCAAGGACAATCCCAACCTCATCGTGGTTTCCGACGAGGTATATGCCACCTTTGCCGACAAATTCGACTCCCTCCTCTACCGACTGCCGCAGAACACCATCTGCGTGTACTCTTTCTCGAAATACTTCGGGGCAACGGGCTGGCGACTCGCCGTGGTGGCCACCGCAAAAAAGAATATATTCGACCGCATGATTGCCGAGCTGCCGCAGGACAAGAAAGACGACCTCGCGCGCCGCTACGGCTCGCTGACTCTCGACGTCGAGAGCCTGCGCTTTATCGACAGAATGGTGGCCGACAGCCGCGACGTGGCTCTCAACCACACAGCCGGACTCTCCACCCCGCAACAGATAATGATGAGCCTGTTTGCCGCCAAATGCCTGCTCGACACCTCCGACACATACAAGCAGAAGATGCAGGCAATGATTCACGAACGCTGGAACGCCCTGTGGAAAAACACCGGCTTCACCATCATTCCCGACAAGCTCCGCGTGGGCTATTACAGCGAAATCGACATGATGGTATGGGCCAAGAAATTCTATGGCGAAGAATTTGCCGCGTGGCTGCCCACCGCCCACGAACCGCTCGACGTAACCATGCGCCTTGCAGTCGAAAAAGGCATAGTGGTACTAAACGGCTCAGGCTTCGACGCCCCCGAATGGAGCATACGCACCTCCGAAGCGAATCTCAACCGCGACGACTACGAAATAATAGGAACGAAAGTGCGGCAGATTCTCGAAGAATACCATCAGGAATACCTCGCATCAAAAAAATAACAAAAACATTACACCGCCGGGGCCGGGGAAACGAAAAAAAAAAGCGCGACCCCGGCCCCGCCCACCTAACCACCTAACCACCTGCCCACTTAACCACCTAACCACCTGTCCACCTACCTACAGCCTCCCCGTGGCCGAAAGTATATGGTATATCAGGTCGTGGAAAAGCATCTGGTCCGACTGGCGCGAACCGACGCCTTTGCTCTGCACGTCGAAATTGCGTATCGCGCTTATTATCTCTACGGTCTGCGCCGCCGTATAGCGGCTCATGGCAAGCCGTATACGTTTAAGCGCGAAGCTATTGCGCAGATTAAGCTCGGCCATCAGCCCCGAATCCGAACGGTCGGCCGCATAATAGGCCGTCAACACATCGGCAAAGAGGTTGAATATCGAGGCGGCAGCCATAACCAACGGCACGGCTTTTGGATTGCTCCTGAAATAAGCCAGTATGCGGAACACCTTGGCAGCATCGCGCGCAGCAACGGCATCGACAAGCTCAAAACTATTGTACTCGCGACTCACGCCTATATTGCGCTCTATCACCTCGGGAGTCACCTCGGCACGCTCAGGCAGCAGGGCCGCGAGCTTGTCGATTTCGTTATAGAGGCGGCTGAGATCCGTGCCGATAAAGTCGCGAAGCATCTCGAGCGCCTTCTGCGATGCCGACAGCCCTTTGGAGCGTATATACTGGCCAATGAGCGCGGGCGCGTTGTAATCAGTGATTTTCTTCGACTCATACACCACGGCGCCCGTTTTCTTAAGTGCCGCCATAAGGTCCTTGCCCTTGGCCACGGCGCCACGACAACATATCACAAACACCGTGGTAGCCACCGGGTTCGCCACATAGGTATGCAGCTTGTTGAGCTTGTCGGCCCTTATGGCCTGCGCCTCTTTGAGTATCACTATCTGGCGATCCGACATCACCGGAATGCGGCTGCAAACATCTATCACCTGACCCGGTTCCACATCGGGCGCGAAGAGAATGTACTGGTTGAACACCTTTTCGTCCTCGGACAGAACGTTTTCAAACCGGCGCGCGAGCGCGTCGATATAGTACCCTTCTTCACCGTGAAGCAGGTAGACAGGCGCGAGGCGTCCTTGGGATATATCGCGCGAAATACTTTCAAAAGAAGGTGCGGGAGCTGCCATATTGGAATATTTGTGTAAATTTACACAAATTTTTCACCACGTGCAAACTACGCAGCTCAATTTACCGGCCTTCGAGCCACGCATACGCCCTGACAGCGATTCGCGGCGCGGCGGCTACGAGATTTTCGACCCCCTGAGGCGCCGGTGGGTGGCACTCACTCCCGAAGAGTGGGTGCGGCAGCACTTTGTGAATTTTCTTGTGGAACACAGGGGCTACCCTGCCGCCCTGATGGCGAACGAAACAAGTATCAGGCTCAACGGCCTGAGCCGACGCTGCGACAGCGTGGCGTACTCTCGCACGCTCAAGCCAGTTGAATACAAGGCCCCGTCAGTGGCCATAAGCCAGAAGGTCTTCGACCAGATAGCACGCTACAACATAGTGATCGGAGCACCGTGCCTGATAGTGAGCAACGGCATAAGGCACTACTGCTGCAGATTCGACGAAGGCAGCTACCGCTTCCTGCCCGATATACCTGCGTATGCCGACCTCGAATCGTGGCAGATCAGTAATCAATAATCAGAAAAAGTAAGCCACCCGCACAGCCCACTGGCGGTTCTGGGCGCTGTAGTTCTCGAGCTTGCGGGTCTTCAGCAGGTAGGTCATACCCCATGTGTACTGCACCGACACCTGCCAGCGTTTCCACAGCTCGACACCGCCACCGGCAGTAAGGCCGAGGTCGCCGCCGGCGTATTTGAACGGATTGGGCACGTCCTTGTTGCCTTTCACATCGCTGTGAGCAAGCATGAACGAGAAGTCGGGACCACCGTACACGAAAGGCGCGATATAGTCCTCAAGTCCGTTCATACGCGTCCACTTAAAACGCAGGTGAAGGGGAATCTCAAGCATGTGGAGGTACATCGTCGGCTTTTTGAAGCCGTCCACGGCCCATATCTGGCGCGAACCCAGATCCACCTTGGCTCCGGCCTGGTTATAGAGAAGGCCGAAATCGATACCGAAACCTATGCCGGGGAACATCATCTCGCACTGCAGACCGGCCTGGCCGCCCACTGTCTTGCCAACAGGCACCAATGGCTGCTTGAACTTGAGATCGTTGATAGTCACTCCGGCTACGGCTCCGTAACGGAACTGGGCGTTTGCAGCCGCAGGGACTGCAAGGCATATTATGGCCACAAGGGCTGCTGCGATGATTTTCTTCATATGCTTGGCTTATATGGCCGCAAAGGTACGCACAAAAACCGACATACTTTCTTAATTTACGTAAAATTATGCCGCTGCGTCACACCACGCGCGCCTTAAAGCCCATGCGGGCAAGCTCCCGCAGCACGTCGGAGCGGCGGTCGCCCTGTATGAGTATCTCGCCGCCGCGCGCAGAGCCGCCGCAGCCGAGGCTGCGCTTGAGCCGGGAAGCCACGCGCTCCACCTCGTCGTCGCCGATGGTGAATCCGCAGATGATGGTGGCCGTCTTGCTGGCACGTCCTTTTTTCTCAAACACGATGTCGAGGCGCCCTTGCGCCGGCGCTGCTTCCTGTGCCGGCTCCTGCGCCGTATCGGTGTCCCCGTCGGCAGGGAGTGCCCCGCGCAGCGATTCAAGGCGCGAGCGCCAGTCATCTGATTGCATGCTCATTTTATGTCGGAAATATCTGAATCGTCGACAGGCGCCTCGTGCGATGCCTCGTTGATTGCCGAAAGCATCATCATCCGCGCGCGGTCTTCATTAGGCATAGCCTGTATGTAGATATATGTGGAATCGCTGTCGCGCTCCAAGGCAGCACGGAGGCAGCGGGCCGCGAAAGCCGTGTTCACATCGTTGTCGCCCGTATTCTCGCCGAGGCGCACCAAGAGAAGCGACAGGCGGCACAGATCCCACACGTCGGTATTGTCGAAAGCGGTTCCAAGCACTATGCTGTCGCAGACGCTCTGCGCCTTGGCATAGCGCCCGCGGGCGAAAGCCTCCTCGGCCTCGTCGACAGGAGCCTGCGATCCGCTTCCTGAATGCGTGCATGCCGTGGCCAAAGCCAAGGCCACGGCCATACATGCCAATATTCCAATTAGTTTGTTCATTTCTGTTTCATAGGGGAACCGTCGCATCTATTTCCGGTTCGGTTACAATCTCGTCAAGACTGCGACCGTCGGAGTTCTGCCAGTCGGCCTCGCCGGGTTGGTCGGCGCCGGCCTCTTCAATCACATACTGCTGCTCCACATTGTCACCCGCAGGGGTATCCACATGGGTGTTGCTGTCAAACCAGCCTATGTAGAACAACACTGCCACCGCGATGGCGGCTACCAACAGGGCTACCAAGAGCCACTTCCAGGTTCCGGAGGATTGTTTTCTATCAGCCATGATGCAAAGGTTTTTATTTAAAAACGCACCGAGGGCCGGGAGGGTTCGCTACATGCTGCCCACTTTCTGATCGAAATCATACATCAGCAGGGCGGTCTGGGCCGCTTCGGCACCCTTGTTTCCAAGGCTGCCTCCGGCACGGTCGAGGGCGTCCTGCTCGGTGTCCACGGTGAGGACTCCGAATATGGTGGGTATGTCGCACTCGCTGTTGAGGTGGGTTATGCCCTGCGTCACGCTCTGGCACACATAGTCGAAATGCGGCGTGCCGCCACGTATCACGCAGCCGAGCACCACGATGGCGTCGTACAGACCGCTGTCGATAAGTTTCGACGCGGCGTAGGTCAGCTCTACCGCTCCGGGCACTTCAAAGACATCTACCATATCGTGGTCGAGAGTGCTTTTGAACACGTCGAGCGCCCCGGCAAGCAATGCTTCGGTTATATGGCTGTTCCACAGCGTGCGTACCACTGCCACGCGCATGTCGCGGGCTTTCTGGAAAGGGGTGAGAGAGGCGTTGGAAGGAGAAGACATTATATCAATCTGTATTTTTGTTTGACTTGGCATATGCGCGGCCACTGCCTGCGCATATTATATCAGAATCCGAGATTCCCGAACTTTATATTGCGGGCGGCAGCGTCGGCCGAGGCCACGGCGTCGGCAAGAATCTGGCGGCACAGCTCGTCGGAGGGCGCGTCGAGGTCGTCCACCCCGAGTCCGCGCGTGAATACCGATGCTGTAACACCGGCCACAGCGCCGGCATTCCACATCATTCCGTCGCACACGCCTTCAGGCACCGCGACGGTGTTCACCCTCTTGCCCGAATAATAGCTTATGGTATGGCACGACGGCTCCACGGCAATGAGCGAACGGCAGTAGAAGTCGATGTGGTTGCGATAGCAGGCCTCCGTCGAGGTGGCACCGAAAATCAGGTCGAGTTCCGAAGCCCGCGCCATGACGATGTTGGCCATCTCAAGATTCTCAAGCAGCTGGGGCATCACCCGGGTAATCCTCGGCTCAAGCTGGGGCAGGAAGCCGGGTAGATAGATAAGCACGGCCTTGCGCTCCACGGCGTGCACCAGCAGGCGGCTGAGGCGTGCGCGCATACGCGGGTCTATGGCATAGAAGCCTCCGAAGAGCACCACGTCGCCCTCATCGATGCGCGGCCACACTATGTCGAAGCATTCTTCGGGATAGGACTCGTAGCGGGTGATGGATGTAGCCGAGCCGTCGCGGCGGCACACGAACACATTGAGCGGAGTGCGACCCTCCGTGAAGCGGTCGACCGACGTTATGTCGACCCCGACCTCTACAAGGGCGTCCACGGCCAGCGAGCCAACAGGGTCGGAGGCAGCCTCGGATGCCATAAGCACGTTGAAGCCCCCGCCGCCGAGAATGGCGGCGGCATTTGCCACGCGGCTGCCCGACACCGAGCCGAGAGGACGGCCGTCGGCATCAATCACAACGTTCAGCGACAGCTCGCCTATACATATTATCTTTTTCATCAGCGTCTATTTCTGGGGCGTGCGCGAAGCCACTCCGAGATACCCTCCGTGGTGACGTTTGGCATATTCCTGCCGCGTGAAGCCGATAGCCTGCATCGTGTTTACCACCAGCACGTCGCCTATCACCGTCATCATAGTGGTAGAAGTGGTGGGAGTCAGCCCGAGCGGGCACACCTCGGGTGCCGGCGCCGTAAGCAGCGTTATATCGGCAAGCTGCGCCAAGGGGCTGTCGGGAGCGCCCGTGATTACGAGCACCGGTATGTCGGAGTAAAGACCGTGGAGAAGCTCCACGAGCTCGAGGATTTCGCGCGTCTTGCCGCTGTTGGATATGAAGAGCACTATGTCGTCGGGCTGCACCACGCCGAGGTCGCCATGCTGCGCCTCGCTCGGATGCAGGTATACCGCCGGAGTGCCCGTCGACGAAAAGGTGGTGGCTATGTTCATGGCAATCTGCCCGGCCTTGCCCATACCTGAGGTGACGAGCTTGCCCTTGCGGCGATGAACACGATCCACGATAGCCTCCACAGCCTTTTCATAACCATCTGTGACAGGAATTGCGAGTATGGCCTCGCTCTCGGCGCGCAAAATTTCGCACATTGACTGTTTGACGTCCATTGGGGTCGTTTGTTTTCAAATCAGACACAAAAGTAAGTAAAAAAACTTGTAGCGGCAAGTGTCGCGCAAATCGCCACAACAGGTCAAACATCACTAAACACCTCGCATATTGCGCGGATGGTGCAGCAGAATTTCCTCGCGGAGCCGCACATTGTCGAGGTGCAGATAAATCTGCGTGGTGCCTATCGACTCATGCCCCAGCATCTGCTGTATGGCCCTGAGGTTGGCTCCGCCCTCGAGCAGGTGGGTGGCAAAGGAGTGCCGCAGCGTGTGGGGCGACACACTGCGCCTTATGCCGGCCGCCTCGGCAAGGTCGCGCACGATGTAGAACACCATCACCCGCGTAAGATGCCGCCCGCGGCGGTTCAGAAACAGATAGCCCTCCTCGCCGGGCTTGGCGTCGGGGCCCTGGTGGAGCCTCTGGTCAAGGTAAAGGCGCGTCTGCTCCACGGCATCGGCCGACATAGGCACCATGCGCTCCTTGGCGCCCTTGCCCGACACCACGAGGTATTCTTCGTCGAAGAACACCCGCCGACGCTCCAGCGTGCACAACTCGCTCACGCGCAGCCCCGACCCGTAGAGCATCTCCATTATGGCGCGGTTGCGCTGGCCCGTGTCCGAGCCCATGTCGATGGCGGCAAACATGGCGTCCACCTCGTCGATCGACAGCACTTCGGGCAGCTTGCGCCCCGCGCTTGGAGTGTCGAGCAGCGCCGACGGATCGTCGGTCCGCACACCTTCGGCCACCAGATAGTGGTAATAGCTCTTGATGCCCGACACCATGCGCGCCTGCGAACGGGTGGCAATGCCCATATCGTGCAGGTCGGTAAGGAATGCCGCCAAATGCGACGTATCGGCCTGCTCGGGCGACACTCCCATCGGAGCGAGCCATTCGAGCAGCCTCTTCACATCGTGTATGTATCCTATCCTCGTATTCTCGGCAAGACCGCGCTCGAGCATCAGATAGGCTTCGTAAGCTTTCAGCATCGGGTAGGTTATTAGGTGGATAAGTGGGTAGGTGGGTAGGTGAGCAGGTGAGCAGGTGAGCAAGTGGCCAGGTGGGTAGGGAAGGCAGGGAGGAGGCGTGCGGCGTTTCCCCTAAGGCCTCTAAGGGCATTAAAGACCCTAAAGCCCTTACAGCGCACGCGCGCCGCCCGAGAAGCCTACAGCGTCCCCTGCTCCACGCAGCGGGCTATCCGGTCGAGGGTGGCGTCGTCTTTGTCCTTGTCGGGCTTGAAGGAGCTTTTAAGGCTCACCCCGAAGAGCTTGCCGAAGCCCTGCCAGAACGCCGCGCGGAACGTGCCGAGAAACGCCTTCACGATGTCATAGCTCGACTGGTGGGTTTCACGCTGCACGAGCTTCACCAGCACCTTGGCCTGCCGCTTCGAGAAACGCTTCAGCACCGGTTTGTATTGCTCGAAAAGAGCCTTCTCCATAGCCTTGAGGTAATCTTCACGTTCCTTCTGGGTGGGAAAAGTTTCGATATACTCATATGTTTCTATCAGCGTTTCAGCTATAAGCTTGGCATACGGTAAAGTAAGCTTCACATCGCGCACAGTGCGCCAGTAGTACTCCTCCTGCTTGCTGTTCTTGAACTTCATGGGAGGATACACCGACAGCTCGCGCAGATGCAAAACCAGCATCGTGTCGCCGGCCTCGCCCACCCGCACCGAATAACCACGGTACGGGTTGCGGAAAGTCGACGGCACCTCCTGAGCCTCGGCACGCGCGGCCACAGCCGCAGCGGCAGCCTTCTCGGCTTTCGACAGCTTTTTGGCACACACCGGCGCAACACCGCATAGCGCCATTAATATTACAATGAAGAGAGCGCGCATACTCTTATAACGCTCCCGCACCGCTATTATTGTCGGACCTGTCGGACTCGTCGGACTTGTCCGACAGGTCCGATAACACGGCTCTTTCATTTAAACTAAAATAAAAAGCATGACTTCCCCTACCCGGTTCA
>ERZ778510.1671-NODE-1671-length-13523-cov-4.553534_pt1 | contig 13523 bp, 13 predicted proteins | sample MGYA00510348_ERZ778510 | MGnify/ENA primary metagenome ERZ778510 (study PRJEB29527, sample SAMN07138969) | mouse gut metagenome | material: feces | host: mouse | place: China:Nanjing | collected 2016-01-25 ... | reverse complement strand
CAACTGCCAGGCACCTGTCTGATATCTATAACGATATTCCACAGGCTACTCTATACAGACATCTCAAAAAAATGCTGAGCGACGGCATCTTACAGGTGATAGAAGAAACACAGGTGCGCGGCACCGTAGAAAAGACCTATGCGCTTGCATCTGATATCAACAGCAATATGGAAAAAATGATGGAAGAAAATTCCGGCGAACTTTATATGCAGTATTTCATGCAGTATATCATTGGTTTTGCAAAGCAGTTTCAACAATATTGTCAATCTCCGGATATCAATATCCAAAAAGATATGACAGGTTTTTCCCTTTCCCCTCTTTATCTTTCTGATGAAGAATTAACTGCCCTTGTAACAGGTATTTCACAGATCATCGATACGGTAAAAAATAATGAACCAAAGCCGGACCGTAAATTACGGACGATTGGTATAATCATCTCTCCGGAAGAAAAAAAGACAGCCAGATGAACCGTTCCTGTTATTGGACGGTTTTTTATTGACTTTATATTCTCATTATGATAATATTATTGATATGATACCAATAAAAATACAGGAGGAAAATCATGGAAGCCAGATTGTTTATTTTGCCTTTTAGAAAGGGGGAGCGCGAATGAACGTCCTCACAATACAAAACCTGTCTAAAAGTTTTGGGAAACAGAAAGTCATCGACCATCTCAATCTGTCCGTACCAGAGGGAAGTATTTTCGGCTTTATCGGAAAAAATGGAGCGGGGAAAACAACGACTATGAAAATGGTACTTGGACTGTTGCAGCCAGACGATGGAGAAATTCATGTTTGTCATGAGCCTGTCCGTTTCGGGCAAACGAAAACAAATCAATATATCGGATATTTGCCAGACGTTCCAGAATTTTATAACTATATGACGCCGGCACAGTATCTGAAACTTTGTGGAGATATGATTGGTTTATCCAAATCCGAAACATCACAACGCGGACAGGAACTTCTTTCACTCGCAGGATTAAACGGTGTGACGAAACCGATCGGAGGATTTTCACGCGGTATGAAGCAGCGACTGGGAATTGCACAGGCACTGCTTACGCATCCGTCGCTTCTGATCTGTGACGAACCGACGAGTGCGCTGGATCCCACAGGAAGAAAAGAAATTTTAGATATTCTCCATAAAATCAGCAGAACGACAACCGTTTTGTTTTCTACTCATATTCTCTCGGATGTAGAACGTATTTGCGACCATGCCGCCTTTTTGCACGGGGGAAACATCGCTGTCAGCGGAACACTTGCAGAAATGAAGGCTTTGCATGGACATGACCGCCTGCTCTTGGAATTTTCCACGGATAGAGATTTACAACTTTTCAAGAAGCAGAAGTTCATAGAGCCATTATTGCCTGATTCGGAGGAAAATAACAGGAAAATCATACTGCACAGCCGCAGCATGGAAACCGTACAGCAATCTCTGTTCGGCGTTCTTGCAGCAACAGGTATCCGTCCAGTGAAGATAGAACTTATGGAACCGTCCCTTGAAAGTCTGTTTTTGGAGGTAGTGAAATGAGTGGATATACTGCTTTTGTGAAAAAAGAATTTACAGAAAACATGAAAAATTATCGATTTCTTATTTTGTTTGCAGTCTTTCTGATTTTCGGCATTACCAGCGCATTCCTTGCAAAATATACACCGGAAATTTTATCGGCTTTAGCCAAAGATATGGAAATGAGCTCCGAACCGGCCGCACTGGACGCATGGAAACAATTTTATAAAAACATGTCCGGCGTTGGCTTCAGTGCATTTATCATTCTGTACGGCAACAGTCTGTCAAATGAATATTCCAAAGGCACCCTGGTTCTAATGGTGACAAAAGGACTGTCCCGCAAAGCTGTCATTCTTGCAAAATATACGGTAGCAGCTGTTCTTATGACTGTCAGCTACTGGATCAGTTACGCCGCGACTTACGGTTGCACCGCTCTTTTATGGAACGACAGAACTCTTTCCCATGTCGCTTTGGCCGCGTCTGCACTCTGGCTCTCAGGATTCCTTTATTTAAGCATTCTGATGACTGGTTGCGTCATGTTCCGGCAGACGTTCACAAGCATCCTCTTTACAGGCGGTATGGTTGCCCTTCTGTCGCTGGCTGGTATGGCTGAACCGATCGCCAGATTCCATCCATTTATCCTGACATCCAAAAATGTGGATTTGATTTCCGGCACAGCAGTTCCTGCGGACTTTATAATACCAGCTTTGATTTCCGTCATGATCTCTGTTTTTGGTTTACTGACTGCCATCAGACTTTTCAATAAAAAACAGCTTTAAATCCATAGAAAAACGGGCAGGAAATTATTGACTTCCTGCCCGTTTTTGTTGCAGCCTGTAATTCACACTTTTTATTTTGCCAGTCTCAGAGTCTCTCTTGCAATCGCCAGCTCTTCGTTGGTCGGGATCAGCATGACCTTTACTTTGGAATCTGCAGAAGAGATCACTCTTCTCTCGCCACGGACATTGTTCGCCTCGTCATCGATCTCAACGCCGAGATATCCAAGATACTCGCAGATTGCCTTCCTTGTCTTCATATCATTCTCGCCGACGCCAGCAGTAAAAGCAATGGCATCTACACCGTTCATGGCTGCCGCATAAGCGCCAATATATTTCACTACACGATAGATGAATGCTTCAAGCGCCGCTGCCGCCCTCTCATTGCCTGCTGCTCTGGCCGCTTCAATATCACGGAAATCGCTGGACACCCCGCTGATACCGAGCACGCCGGACTTCTTGTTCAGAATGTTCAGCATCTCGTTGATATCGATGCCCTCTTTATTGCAGATAAACTGGCAGACTGCCGGATCAACGTCACCGCTTCTGGTTCCCATGATCAGGCCTTCCAGAGGAGTAAGACCCATGCTGGTATCCACACATTTTCCGCCGACGGAAGCAGAGATGGAAGCTCCGTTGCCCAGATGGCATACGATCACTTTTGCTTTCTCCGGATCAAGATTGCCGAATTTGATCGCCTCGCCGGATACAAACATGTGACTGGTTCCGTGGAAGCCATATCTGCGGATTTCATATTTCTCATAGTACTCATAAGGTATTGCATAGAGATATGCTTTCTCCGGCATGGACATGCCAAAACCGGTATCCCAAACGGCCACATTCTGCTTGCCGGGCATAACCGCCTCGCAGGCCTCGATACCCATAAGATTAGCCGGATTGTGCAGAGGTCCAAGGTCGAAACACTCTTTGATAACCCGTTTTACATCTTCATTCACAACAATAGACTCACAGTATTTGGTACCCGCATGAAGCACACGATGACCGACTGCCGAGATCTCGTCCGTGCTCTTCACCACGCCATGCACCGGATCCTGAAGCGCATCCAGAACCAGTCCGATCGCAACCTTGTGATCCGGCATAGGCTGCTCGGTCACATATTTGTCCTTGCCAGTCGGCTGGTGAGTCAATACCGAACCTTCAATACCGATTCTCTCACACAGACCCTTTGCTACTACACTCTCGTCCGTCATATCAATCAGCTGATATTTCAGAGAAGAGCTTCCGCAGTTGATAACTAAAACTTTCATGATTATGTATTCTCCTGTTTAAAATTTTCCAGCTTCTCTTCCGATACTCAAAGAGTTCCGAAAGGATGCTGTTATAACACTCTGAAATTATTTAACGATCTCACCGTACACTTCTCTTCCGCATCCTGCCGCATTGGACTCATCGGTATCAATGTGCATGGCCAGAGCGAATTTCGGGCTTACGCGTACGACTACCTCACCGAATACCAGGCTTCTGCCGTCGGTATTGATCTTTACAGACACCACATCCTTGTCCTTTACGCCAAGCTTCTCTGCATCCTCCGGAGTTGCATGGATGTGACGCTTTGCTGCAATCACGCCTTCCTTCAGCTCCACTTCGCCGCAGGGGCCGACCAGCTTGCATGCGCCGCTGCCTGCCACGTCACCGGACTCGCGAATCGGAGCGTCCACGCCGATGGAACGTGCGTCCGTCAGGGAGAGCTCCACCTGGCTTGCCGGACGGACCGGTCCGAGGATGGAAGCAGCCATCTCTTTCTTGCTGCCTACGATCGTCACCTTCTCATTACATGCATACTGCCCCGGCTGGGAAAGGTCTTTCTTCTTTGTCAGCTCATAGCCTTTGCCGAATAAAGTCTCCAGATCCTCCTGGGAAACATGTACGTGACGGGCTGATGTCTCAACGATAAAATTCATATTATCATTCTCCTTTTCTTAAAGATATTGTATATAGTTGTAACGCTGTACAGACAGCTTTACTTTCTCAATCATGGCTGCTGCCCGGCTTCGGACACCAGAATGCAGTTGGGCGTCTCCACTTTGATCGGTTTGCCCCACATACTGAAATACTTTTCCTCGTAGTTGATCCGGAAGATTGTAATACTGTTTGTCTCATGATTCAGCGACATAAAATGACGGTTGTCCGGGAAAAAATCTCCCGCCTTCGGATAATCTCCGCTCACAGGCAGGATACAGATCATCTCCAGCTTTCCGGTCTCTTCGTCCACCTTCAGGATCCCCATGGTGTTGTCGCCCGCATTGGAACAGAGCACATACTTCCAGTCTTTGGAAAACCGGAGTACACATGCGGCGCTTACCTGCGAATGATATTTGCTTCTGGTGTGTACGGTCTGGATCAGTTCAAACACCGGCCCTCTTGATGTATCGCGGTAGGAATAGACACTGATATAATTCTTCAGTTCACAGATCAGATAGGCAAATCTGCCGTCCGGACTGAATTTGATAATGCGCGGCGCACTCTCCTGCTCGCAGCGGAGGATGTCAATCAGCTTGATCTTCCCGGTCTCATGGTTAAACCTGTAAATCTTTACCTGATCCACGCCCAGATCCACTGCACACAGATATTTCTGATCCGGCGTAATGTTCACACAGTTCACATGGGGGCGGAAATTCCGCTCTGCCACACTTCCCAGCCCTTTATGAAAAATGTCGTCGGCCATCCCGCCGACCGTGCCGTCCTCATTCAGACGCATAACCGTCACTTTGCCGTCATGCCAGCCGCCCACAAACAGGAAACGATCCTCCCGGTCCGTAGACAGATAGCACCCTCTCATGCCATGGATCGATGCGCCGTTCATCGGTTCCAGATCTCCGTCCGGAAGGATTCGGAACGCCTGGACGCCTTCATCCGAGATCGAATACAAATATTTTCCATTATGTGATTTCTTAATATAGGAAGGATTGTTGATCGGAACGACTTTACGTTCCGCAGCCCTTCCATTCTCCACATCCAGATCATAGATATGAATGCCTTTGCTGCTGCCGTGGGTATACGTCCCCACATAGGCCACATATTTTTTCTGGTCCATACTACAGATGCTCCTCTCATGAAGTCTCTTCGAAATCTGCACTCTACTCACAGCTATGGTAATTTTACCACATTTTCTGTCGTTTGTTAATAGGGTTCAGCCTTGTTTTTCAAAATATTTGTGCATAGTGTCCAACGTGAAACGAATGTCTTCTTCTGTATGAGCGGTACAGAGAAACATCGCTTCAAACTGGGACGGCGCGGTATAGATGCCGTTTTCCAGCATATGGCGGAAATAACCGCAGAACGCCTCTGTATCGGAACTTTTCGCGCTTCTGTAATCCGTTACGCTCTCCCGGGTAAAGAACATACAGCCAAGAGATCCTGCGTAATTCACCTGACAGGAAAGCGCAAGTTCTCTGCACATGGATTCCATGCCCCCATAGAGCCGTTCCCCCATTTTCTCAAGCTGCTCATAGACCTCCGGGTGCCCGTTCAGATACGTAAGCTGTGCAAGCCCGGCTGCCATGGCCACCGGGTTGCCGCTTAAAGTGCCGGCCTGGTAGACGCTGCCCACCGGAGCGACCACTTCCATGATCTCACGCTTTCCTCCATAGGCGCCCACCGGCATGCCGCCCCCGATAATCTTGCCGTAAGTGGTCAGGTCGGCCTGAATCCCGAAATATTCCTGTGCTCCTGCCCGTGCCAGGCGAAATCCGGTGATCACCTCGTCAAAGATCAGCACGGTCCCGTTTTCCGTACAGAGACTGCGCAGCCTCTCCAAAAACCCTTTTTCCGGAAGCACGACTCCCATATTGGCGCCCACTGGCTCGACAATGACTGCTGCAATCTCACTGCCGCAGGCATCGAACAGTTTTTCCACACTGGAAATATCATTATATACCGCAGAAAGGGTATCCTGCGTGCATCCTGCCGGCACTCCGGAGCTGTCCGGCACCCCGGCAGTCATAACGCCGGAACCGGCTTTTACCAGCATGGAATCACTGTGCCCATGATAGCATCCCTCAAATTTGACGATTTTATCTCTTCCTGTATAGCCCCTTGCCGCACGAATGGCGCTCATCACCGCTTCCGTACCGGAATTCACCATACGCACCATTTCGATGGACGGCACCATGCTGCAGATCAGCCGGGCCATATCCACCTCTGCTTCCGTTGCTGCTCCGAAGCTCAGACCTTTCCTGCAGGCTTCTTCTACTTTTTCAAGGACCAGCGGGTTCGCATGTCCCAGAATCATCGGCCCCCAGGAACCGATATAATCAAGATAACGGTTTCCGTCCGCATCCGTCAGATACGCTCCCTCTGCCGACGCGATGAACCGCGGCGTCATGCCCACAGACCTGAACGCACGGACCGGGGAATTCACTCCTCCCGGAATCAGCTTTTCAGCCTCCCGGAACAGCTCTTCTGATCTTGTCATCATCCGATTCTCCCTTCCTCCATAAATTCAGCCAGCTCTTTTGCAAAATAGGTCATATAGATGTCGACGCCTGCGCGATAGGCACATGCTGCCATCTCACAGAGGATCGAAGCTTCATCCACATAACCCAGCCTGGCTGCCGCCTTCACCATGGCATACTCTCCGCTGACGCTGTATGCCGCCATCGGTACATCCGTCGCGTCCTTAATTTCACGCACCATATCCAGATAGGACATGGCCGGCTTGACCATGATGATATCCGCACCTTCTTCAATATCCAGAAGCGCTTCCTTCATCCCCTCCCGCCGGTTATGATAATCCATCTGATAGCTCCTGCGGTCCCCAAAGGCCGGTGCGCTGCCCGCCGCATCCCGGAACGGCCCGTAGAATGCAGAAGCATATTTGACCGCATAGGACATGACCGGCGTGGTCACAAACCCGTTCCGGTCAAGTCCTTCGCGGATCGCGCGGATATGCCCGTCCATCATATCGGAAGGAGCCACCATATCCGCTCCCGCCTGCACCTGGGATACTGCGATCTGTGAAAGCTTCTCCAGCGTCAGATCATTGTCCACGTATTCTCCCTTCAGAATGCCGCAGTGTCCATGGCTTGTATACTCACACATGCAGACATCCCCGATATAAAACAGATCCGGAACCTCTTTTTTCGCCTTTTCCAGAGCCTTTTGAATAATACCGTCACAGGCATACGCTCCGCTTCCCGCTTCATCCTTATGCTCCGGAATTCCGAACAGCATGATATTTTTCACTCCGGCATCCGCCATCTCTGTCAGAATCTCCGGCATCCGGTCCACGCTGTACCGGAACTGTCCCGGCATGGTCGGAATCTCCTCTCTGATATTTTCTCCCTCTTTGACAAACATCGGATATACAAGAGAGCTCTTATCCATCCGTGTCTCCCGCACCATCTTCCTTAAGGTTGCCGTTGTCCGAAGCCTTCTCGGCCTGATTATCATATCCATCTTCTTCTACCTCTTTCCTTATTCTGTCTGTCCACTTTTTTGCCAGACTGTGGTCTTTTCCGCCGGCATTGATCCCGATCACCAGATCCTCTTTTACCGCAATCCCCGGAAAATGAAAATCACATCGGGTCCGGTCGCTGCACACATTGACCAGGATTCCTTTCTCCTGACATTCTTCATATATACCGTTATTCACAGCGGAATCATCCGTCGCTGCAAGCACCATAAATGCATCTGCAGGAATACTTCCCGGCTGATAGACTTCTCTTTGTATCCGAAGCTTTCCTTCCGAAGCCGCTTTCTGAAGCGGTACGGAGACCTCCGGTGCATGGACCGTCAGACAGGGAGCAAATAAAAGCAGCGTCTCCACTCTCCGGCCTGCGATCCTTCCGGCTCCGTAAACATGAATCTCTTTCTCTGCGATATCCAGAAATACCGGAAACTTTCTTACTCTTTTTCCATTCATCATCTCCTTCATTTCAGACCACCGCTTCCACGATCACTTTATCACCAATCCGGATCTCTTTCATCCCTGGCTTTTTCTTCTGATTAAAATTAAAACTGAGCAGATACCCCTTGTTCTGATGGTAATAATCCAGATACTCTGAAAGCTGCTGTTCACCCCTTTCGTTATACTCGTTGCCGCGCCATATTTTTAATTCAACAATAAACTGTTCTCCGTGATAGTCTATGATTACATCCGTCCGTCTGGAGTCTCTGGTCTGTGCTTCAATATAATAATTCCCTGTACCGTTTATGATCGGCTTCAGGTACAGCAAAAACAGTTTTCGCCCCTGACTTTCAACAAATCTTTCGTCGTTTTCTCCATAGATATCTGTAAAATATTCTACAAATTTTTTCAGTATCTGCTCCATATTGAGCTGAACTCCATCCAAAAACTGATTCCGGTTTTCCTGTGCCGCATGGTAAATCGCTGCGGTCAACTCCTCTTCAGACAGAAAGGCATTATACAGCCGCATCTCAAAGATGCGGTTTGCAACCTGCACCATCTTCTCTTTGTTGACAATATAGCCGAACATAAACGCCAGATTAATGGCTGGATTGTCCGGATTGTAGGTCAGACGTTTTCCCTGAAACAAAATCGCATGCAGCATGGTCTTCATTTCCGGATATTCATAAATCTGCTTTATCATACTGTCAAAAAGTGGGATGTTTTCGTCCAGAAGCATGCTGACAGCTTCAGAAATCCCCTCTCTCGTCCATATGTCACTGCTCTCTCTGAATTTATCACTTTCCGGCAGTTCTTCATCCAGAATCTTACAGACTGCGGACACCAGATACGGATATCCCGACGTATATTCGTAGATACAGGAGGAAACCGTTTCCATATCCATGCCCGTATGATGTTCTGCTTCGTACTCCTCCAGCATGAAAGCAATCTCTTTTACCGAAAATTTCATATCCAGTTCAAATCTGGCAGCAATATTCCAGGGACTGTTATATCTGTGTTCCTTCTCCGACCGTATTTTCAGCCTGAGATTTTTAATATCATAGACTCCTGCCAGAATAACAGAATAAAAAGCCGGACTGTTCTCCCGGTCCAGATAATACCGGCGAAGCAGCGCCAGAAAATCAAGAAACACCTGATGATTTGACGCACTGTCTACTTCATCAATCATCAGCACAACCGGCTTTTCTGATGTTTCACAGATCCTGCTGAGTCCTCTGAACAGTTTATCCATGGAAACGGTTTCCTGTTCTTTCAGTAAAAGCAGGCTGCAAAATGCCCCCTCGCTGATTCTGTCTCCTGCTCTTCTCTTTCCGGACAGCAGATCTTCCATGTATTCAATAAACGCTTTGACAAAAGCAGACTCATTTTCAAAATTGGCAGAACTCATCATCTGAAAATCCATGAAGAAAACCTCATAATCCTCTTTCAGAGCCTCTGCCAGCGCCATCAGCGTAGTTGTCTTGCCATATTGCCTTCCCCTGTTGATTACAAAATATTTTCCCTGATCCACAAATCGCTGTCGAATCCGTTTCAGTCTCTCATCGATTCTTACCATATAATGCATATCCGGTCTGCATCGTCCCTCTGTATTAAAATACCGCTGCATTCTCTTTGCCTCCCAAAACGGATAAATGTTCCAAATACATGTTCATTTTATCACCGTGTCTTTGATATGTAAAGGAAAGAAACAGGTATTCCTGTCCGATCCGTCAGGACGCACAAAAATATACGCAGGAACCGAATAAAAATTCTTTCAAAAAACAATTGACAGAACGCCGATTTCTGTATATAGTTATTTCGTTTACTGTTATTAAACTTTTTGTTAAGTGGTTTACGGGCATTTTGTTTACTGTCATTAAACTTTAAGTTTGCATGAACATATGCGGAATATGCATGGACCGATACAGGGATCTATGAAAACGGAGGGATGACATACCATGAATATCGGACCGAAGATCAAAGAACTCCGTGTCATGAAAGGGCTGACGCAGGAGGAGCTGGCAGACCGCAGTGAACTGTCCAAGGGATTTATCTCCCAGCTGGAGCGGGATCTGACTTCCCCGTCCATTGCCACGCTGGTGGATATTCTCAACAGCCTGGGTACGAATCTGAAGGATTTCTTCAGTGACGACAACGATGAACAGATCGTCTTTCATGATGCGGATTACTGCGAAAAATACGATGCGGAACTGAAGAACAGGATCGAGTGGATCATTCCCAACGCACAGAAAAACGCCATGGAACCGATCCGCGTCACACTGGAACCGGGCGGTTCCACTTATCCGGATACTCCCCATGAAGGCGAGGAATTCGGCTATGTGCTTCAGGGCACCATCACGATCCACCTTGGCAGCAAGCTGATCAAGGCAAAAAAGGGCGAATCTTTTTATTTCACTCCCTCTGCCAGCCATTACATTTCTGCCGGCGAAAAGAGCGGCGCTGTATTTTTGTGGATCAGCACTCCGCCCAACTTTTAACACGATAAAAAGCAAAGTCTGTCCGGATTGACATCCAGGTGCAAAACACCCCGCCGTTTTAATCCGGGATTAACCGAAGGACAGATGTGAAAAACTACAACAGGAGGCCGGATCATGGGACACAGACTGATCGAACTGCAACATATCACCAAAATCTATGACGGACATAAGGTTCTGGATGACCTGGACCTGTATTTTAACGAAAATAAATTTCTGACGCTTTTAGGCCCCAGCGGCTGCGGAAAAACCACTACGCTGCGGATTCTGGGCGGCTTTGAGACTCCGGATGAAGGACATGTGATCTTCGACGGAAAGGATATTACTTCACTCCCTCCCAACAAACGGCAGCTGAACACGGTATTTCAGAAATATGCGCTGTTCACTCATATGAATATTGCCGAAAACATTGCATTCGGACTGAAGATCAGCGGCAAAAGCAGGGCATATATTGACGACAAGATCAAATATGCACTGAAGCTGGTCAATCTGGACGGATATGAAAAGCGCATGCCGGATTCCTTAAGCGGCGGGCAGCAGCAGCGAATCGCCATTGCCCGCGCCATTGTCAATGAACCGAAAGTCCTTCTGCTGGACGAACCGCTCGGTGCGCTGGATCTGAAACTCCGGCAGGAGATGCAGTATGAACTGATCCGTATGAAAAACGAACTGGGCATCACCTTTATCTATGTCACGCACGATCAGGAGGAGGCGCTCACCATGTCGGATACGATCGTGGTCATGAACCAGGGTTATATCCAGCAGATCGGCACTCCGGAAGATATCTATAATGAACCGACGAACGCTTTTGTGGCGGATTTTATCGGTGACAGCAATATTTTCCCGGGCATCATGCTGGAGGATAAGGTCGTGGAGCTCTTCGGCATCGTATTTCCCTGTGTGGATACCGGTTTTGGGCGCAACTGCCCGGTGGACGTGGTCATCCGCCCGGAGGATGTGGAACTCGGCACTCCCGGTACCGGAACCGTGGACGGCGTTGTATCCCATCTGATCTTTAAAGGCGTTCACTATGAGATGGAGGTCACTGCCTGCGGCCGGGAATGGCTGGTCCAGAGCACGAAGATGCATCCGGTCGGCGAACCGGTCAGCATCTCCGTAGACCCGTTCAATATTCAGATCATGAATAAACCGGAATCAGAAGACGAGGAGGCAGTGGTACTGGATGTATAAGAAATCTCTGTCCTGCCCTTTCTTTCTATGGGCAGCCGCATTTATCATTATCCCGCTGTTGTTCATCGTATATTACGGCCTGACAGACAAAAGCGGGGCTTTTACTCTGGAAAACCTGATGGCAATCGCCACTGCCGAACACTCCAAGGCGCTTTTCCTGTCTCTTGGACTGTCGCTTCTGAGCACTGCCATCTGTCTGCTGCTTGCCTATCCGCTGGCCCTGATCCTGTCAGGGAGCAGACTTGGAAGATCCGGTTTTGTTATCTTCCTGTTTATACTTCCCATGTGGATGAATTTTCTGCTCCGTACTCTCGCATGGGTTGTACTGCTGGACACAAACGGCGTTCTGGATACGATACTGAAATTTTTCGGCCTGCACGGAATTAAGATCATCAATACCCCCGCTGCCATTGTATTCGGCATGGTCTATGATTTCCTGCCGTTTATGATCCTGCCGATTTATAATGTCGTCTCCCGGATCGATGTCAATGTGGTCAATGCCGCAAGAGATCTGGGCGCCAACAGCTTTCAGACGCTCTACAAGGTCATCTTTCCTTTGAGCATTCCGGGAGTGGTCAGCGGGATTACCATGGTATTTGTGCCGTCTCTGACGACCTTTGTGATCTCCACCCTCCTTGGCGGGGGCAAAATCCTGCTGATCGGAAACGTCATTGAACAGGAATTCATGAAAGGCACCAGCTGGCATGTGGGAAGCGGACTCTCTCTTGTATTGATGCTTTTCATTATTATCAGTATGATTCTGTCCTCCAAATACGACAACGGGGAGGGAAATGTATTATGATGAAAAAATGGAGTCAGCGTTTTTATCTGTTTCTGATCGTGCTTTTCCTCTATGCACCGATCGGGACCCTGATGGTATTATCCTTTAATAATTCCAGAACCTCTGTCAAATGGGGCGGCTTCTCTCTGAAATGGTACCGGCGGCTTTTTGAAAATGACACGATTCTGGCTGCACTTTGCAATACGCTGCTGATCGCAGTACTGTCTGCCGCCATAGCAACACTGCTCGGCACTTCTGCCGCGATTGCCATCCATCATATGAAGAAACGGCGCCAAAGCCTTTGCATGAACATGGTAAATATCCCCATGCTGAATGCAGAGATCGTCACAGGCATTGCATTTATGCTCCTGTTTATTACCGTGGGAAATCTGCTCTCCGTCGTCGGCATCCATTTTGAGATGGGATTTGGAACGGTCCTGATCGGGCACATTACCTTCAATCTGCCCTATGTGGTCTTAAGCGTCATGCCGAAGCTGAAGCAGCTGAACCTGTCCATGTATGAGGCCGCTCTGGATCTGGGCGCAGGAGAACGGCAGGCGTTCTTCCGTATCGTACTGCCAGACATCATGCCCGGCGTACTGTCCGGATTTCTTCTGTCCTTCACCATGTCTCTGGACGATTTTGTCATTACGCACTTTGTAAAGGGACTTGGTGCAGATACCCTTTCCACACTGATCTATTCGGAGCTTCGCAAAGGAATCAAACCGGAGATGTATGCGCTGTCCACGATCATGTTCCTTGCCGTCTTCCTGGTTCTGGTATGCGTGAACCTGAAGCAGCGGCAGCTGCCTGCGGCGAACCAGAGACGCTGAAAAACAGCTTCTGTATGAAAAAGGCCCGGAAGGATTTCCGACCGCTTTTCAGGGCGGAAATTCTTCCAGATGCCG
>ERZ778510.1647-NODE-1647-length-13652-cov-5.353681_pt1 | contig 13652 bp, 8 predicted proteins | sample MGYA00510348_ERZ778510 | MGnify/ENA primary metagenome ERZ778510 (study PRJEB29527, sample SAMN07138969) | mouse gut metagenome | material: feces | host: mouse | place: China:Nanjing | collected 2016-01-25 ... | reverse complement strand
GCTGTTTTTGATTCTGCTTGCAGTAGGATGCTTCTATATTAAACTGATCAATGACGAAGAGGAGGCCATGTGATGAAAAAGGATACAAAGAACAATATCAAACTGTTTGTAATCGGGGCCTGCATCTTTGCGGTTTTTATCTTCCCGCTCTACTGGATGGTGGTGACGGCTCTGAAAACGCAGACGGAGATTTTCGAGATTCCCACGCCGCTCTGGCCGAGGAACCTGTATCTGGATGCGTTTAAAGAGCAGTTAAGCCTGTCCGGCGATACCCTGCGGGGCTTTAAAAACAGCGCCATTATCGCCTGCGGGGCGACACTGATCTCTACTGTTTTCTCCATCCCGGCCGCCTACGGGCTGGCAAGATTTCGTTTTAAGGCAAAGAAAGGGCTGATTCTGTTCTTCCTGATTACCCAGATGCTGCCGTCCACGCTGGTACTGACTCCTCTGTACATCATGTTCTCCAGAATGGGGCTTCTGAACACCTATGTGGCGCCGATTCTGGCGGATGCGACACTGGGAATTCCTTTCAGTATCATCATTCTTCGAACCTATTTTATCTCGATTCCGAAGGAACTGGATGAGGCAGCCAATATCGACGGGTGCGGACATGTGCAGTCTTTCTTCCGGATCATGCTTCCCATCGCCAAGCCGGGTGTCATTGTGGCGGCGGTTTTTTCCTTCGTCTATGCGTGGGGAGACCTGATCTACGGCATCACCTTTATCACAAACCCGACCATGCGGCCGATTACGTCCAGTATCTATAATTATGTACAGCAGTACCAGACGCTGTGGAACTCCACCATGGCATTTGGTATCATTGCCATCATGCCGGTGGTGCTGATTTTCATTTTCATGCAGAAATACATCGTCAGCGGACTGACCAACGGGGCGGTCAAGGCATAATTCGCTGCTGTCTGCTCCGGGGCGGTCCAAAGAGCCGTATCCGGCAGATGACATACAGCGGTCACATGATGTTCTGATATAGACAGTATGAATCATAAACAGATGATAACAGGAGGACATATGAGAAGCGAATCACTGGATTTAAAACAGGTTAAAATACAGGATACCTTCTGGTCCGCGCATGTGGACCTGGTGAAAAGTGCGATTATCCCCTATCAGTGGGATGTGATGAATGATCGGATCGAGGACGCCGAGTCCAGCCACTGTCTGGAAAATTTCCGGATTGCGGCAGGACTGAAAAAAGGGGAATTCTATGGGGCGGTCTTTCAGGATACGGACATTGCCAAATGGCTGGAGGCGGTGGGATTTTCCCTGGCATACTGTCCGGACGGGGAGCTGGAACGTACGGCGGATGAAGTCATCGACCTGATCGCCAGGGCGCAGCAGGAGGACGGCTATATTAATACTTATTTTACCATCAACGATCCAAAGAAAAGGTGGACCAACCTGTGTGAAGGCCATGAACTCTACACGGCGGGGCATCTGATGGAAGCGGCAGCGGCCTATTATCAGGGGACGGGGAAGCGGAAATTTCTGGACTGCATGTGCCGTTTTGCGGACCTGATCTGTGATACGTTCGGTACGGAGGACGGAAAAAATCATGGTTATCCGGGTCACCAGGAGGTAGAGATCGGTCTGATCAAGCTGTACCGTCTGACCGGCGAGCGGCGATATCTGGATCAGGCAAAATATTTTATCGATGCCAGAGGCGTGGGAGAAAACTGTTTCCTGAAAGAAATGGCGGCGCCGGGCTATCAGATGATCTTTCCGGAATTTCACGACTATGATCCGCGTTATTCCCAGTCCCATCTGCCGGTTAGAGAGCAGGACACGGCGGAAGGGCATGCGGTGCGCGCGGTCTACATGTACTGTGCCATGGCGGATCTGGCGTATGAATATAAGGATCATGAGCTCATGGCCGCCTGCGAGCGGATCTGGGACAATATTACGAAAAAGCGCATGTACATCACCGGGGGCATCGGCTCGTCCGGGATTCTGGAGCGCTTTACGACAGACTATGATCTTCCGAACGAATACAATTATTCAGAGACATGCGCCTCGATCGGTCTGGCGCTCTTTGGCCTTCGCATGGCGCAGATCACCGGACAGGCTTCGTACATGGATGTGGTGGAGCGCGCCCTGTACAATACGGTTCTGGCCGGTATCTCTCTGGACGGCAGGAGTTTCTTTTATGTGAACCCTTTGGAGGTATGGCCGGATGCCTGCATGGACCGGACATCCAAAGAACATGTAAAACCGGTTCGCCGGAAATGGTTCGGAGTCGCGTGCTGTCCGCCCAATATTGCAAGGACTCTGGCTTCCCTTGGGCAGTATATCTACAGCTGGAACCGGAAGGAAAAAGAATTTTATGTTAACCTTTTTGTATCCGGGGAGGCGGAGCCTGAGACGGAAGAGGGCTCCATGAAAATCCATATGAAGACGGAATTTCCGTGGCAAAACAGGATAACGCTTCAGGTATCCGGCGTTCCGAAAGGCGGAATCCGGCTTATGGTCCGTATTCCTGACTATGCGGAAGGATTCCGCATCCTGAAAGAAGGCGCGGGAGAAGTGCGTTATGAGAACCGGAAAGGCTATGCGTCTGTAACGGTGGAAGGAGACGGAACGTACGAGATCTCTTTTGAGGCGCCGCCGCAGTTTGTAAGGGCGGATCCGAGAGTCCGGGCGGATGCAGGCAGGACTGCCATGATTCGGGGACCGCTGGTCTACTGTCTGGAGGAGACGGATAATGGAGAAAATCTGTCTGCTCTCTGTGCAGATACGGATCAGGAAATCACGGAAGAAAAGAGCGATCTGTTCGGCGGCTCTGTGATCCTCCGTGCAAGGGGAGAACGTGTGGTGCAGGCGTCCTGGAAGGGCGGACTCTACAGCGCCGAAAAACCGGAGCGCGAACCGGTGACACTGACGGCCGTTCCCTATGCCTTCTGGAATAACCGCAATCCCGGCGAGATGGCGGTGTGGATCAGAGAACTTTGAACACTGTCCTGCTTTCAGCCGGCTGTGTACAGTGTTACTGCTCACTCTTTGACTGCCCGGATGCCCGCCATGAGTATCTGTTCCTTCCAGACAGGCGATCAGGACTCTCCCCACTGCGTGGGTCCCCCCTCATCGCAAATCCCGCTTGCGCTTAGTGAAGGGCAGCAGCGGTACTAAGGCGCGAAAATACCGCGCCTAAGGACCGGCGCCCTTCAATGGGTCTTTCAGGAACAGATACCCATGGCAGGCTGAACCCAGGCAGGCATCTGTACAGCGGCTTCTTTTCAAAAAAAACCCGGAAAACACCTTGTTGATTTCAGGAAAATGTAGTAATATAGGTGTATCGGCACGGACGTGCCAAATTTTGGGTAGAGAAAGGATGACCAACTATGCCATTAGTTACAACCAAAGAAATGTTCAAAAAGGCCTATGAAGGCGGTTATGCAATCGGCGCATTCAACGTGAACAACATGGAGATCGTTCAGGGTATCGCTGATGCTGCCATCGAACTGAATTCCCCGATTATCTTACAGGTATCCGCAGGCGCAAGAAAGTACGCAAAGCACAACTATTTAGTAAAACTGGTTGAGGCTGTTCTTGTGGAAGCTCCGGACCTTCCGATCGCTCTTCATCTGGACCACGGCGCTGATTTCGAGATCTGCAAGTCCTGTATCGACGGCGGATTTACTTCTGTTATGATCGACGGTTCTCATCATGATTTTGCAACCAATATCGAGCTGACAAAAAAGGTCGTAGAGTATGCGCATGAGAGAGGCGTTGTAGTAGAGGCAGAGCTTGGAAGACTGGCAGGAATTGAGGATGATGTAAAGGTATCCGCTGAGGATTCTTCCTATACACAGCCGGAAGAGGTTGAAGAGTTCGTGACAAAGACCAATGTGGATTCTCTGGCGATTGCGATTGGAACCAGCCATGGTGCATTTAAATTTAAACCGGGCAGCAAACCGCAGCTTCGTTTTGATATTCTTGAGGAGATCGAGAAGAGAATCCCGAACTTCCCGATTGTTCTTCACGGTGCATCTTCCGTTCCGCAGGAATATGTGAAGATCATCAATGAGCACGGCGGCGCACTGAAGGATGCCATCGGCGTTCCGGAAGAGCAGCTTCGTCAGGCAGCAAGATCTGCAGTCTGCAAGATCAACATTGACTCTGACCTTCGTCTGGGCATGACGGCAGGTATCCGCGAGGTTATGTGGACGGATCCGTCCAAGTTCGACCCGCGCGAGTATCTGAAAGTTGGACGTGCTAACGTCAAAGCGGTTGTTATGCATAAGATCAAAGACGTTCTCGGTTCCGAAGGAAAAGCCTGAGAATCATCGTATATGGAATGACAGACCAACAGCTCCTGAGCGTATATCAGGGGCTGTTTTTCTTTCTGCGGATAGTTGGGATGCTTTGCGGACAGAGGGAAAATTCCATCATCATCTATCGCAAAACCGGTGTTAAGCAGGTATAATATTACAAAAGCAAAAGGTATGCCGGTTTATGCCGCAGAGTATAACGTTTTGCGTTTTTTGACAGTATCTGTATTTTGGGCAAAGCAGGGATCCTTATGTAAGAACAGCAGGGGATTTCCGGGTCAGAATGGATAAAGGGGATTACGGAGATTGCATAACAGCCTGTGCCGGAGTGCGGAACTGAGGCACTGGCTGTTTTTTCATACTGTGAAAAAAGTCTGGAACAGGCAGGAAAAATATGATATAGTAATCCCGTCAGCAGCGGCAATACATAAGGAACTGTATACAGAAGAAAAACAGATGTCCGTCAGCGGGAAGGTCTTTCCCGCGAAATCTGATGCACTGCCTGCATTCAGGCAGAAATACCCGATATGAACTTCATAAAATAGAACCGGAAGCAGAATACAGTTGCCCGATGCTGCAAAAAATTCTATAATAGGATCAGAACAGTTCCTTATATGGTTTTCTGCGAAAAGGAGGCTGTATGAGCGATAAAGAGAAACTGACTTCCTGGGAGACTGCAGGAAGTCAGCCCCTGGAGGACCGTGCGCTGAAAGGAGCGGCGAAACTCTTCGGGGCGGAACTGATGCCCCTGGTCGGCATCAGAGGAAAGGTGCGCCGTATCGCGCCCACGGAACAGGTACACCTGAATCCGAGAGACTTCGTGGAAGACTTTAACTATGAGATGACGGACGGAAGCTGGACCCATCTGGAATTCGAGAGCAAAAGCATCCGGGCCGGGACCCTGCGGAGATTTCGGGCGTACGAAGCGGTAACCAGTGAGCAGTACGGCGTGGACGTGACCACCTGCGTGATCTGTACCTCAGGTGTCCGGAAACTGAAGCACAGTCTGGTAACGGGGATCAATACATACCGGGTAAAGGTCATACGCATGAAAGACCGGGATGCGGACCGGACGATTCGGAAGCTGGAACGGAAACAGGAGAAGGGGAGACTGAAACGCTCCGATCTCCTGGAAGTTCTGCTGACGCCCCTGATGTCCGGCCAGATGCCGCAGCAGGAGCGGATTACCAGAGGTATCCGGCTTCTGAAAAGCGAACGCGAACATGCAGAGCGGGAGGAACTGGCACATATGGAGGCCGTACTGTATACCTTCGCCATGAAATTCCTGGATGACCGGCAGCTGAGAGAGATAAAGGAGGAGATGGATATGACGATTTTGGGAGAGATGATCCTGAGAGACGGGATGGAGAAAGGGATGAAAGAAGGCGGGGCACGCATCAATCGTCTTAACAAAGTACTGATTAATGCGAATCGCTATGATGACCTGAAGCGTGCCACGGAGGACAGTGCCTTTCAGGAGCAGTTAATGAAAGAACTTTTTCCCGAAGAACCGTAGATGTGTCAAATGAGATACTTTTGCGGAAACAGATGATCAAAGACAGGTCGGCTCACAGCCGGTACCAGAGTAAAATACTCATGGTACCGGCTGTTTTTTGCATTGCTTATAAAAAACGGTCAATTATTCTTAAGCAGCATCGCGGGAGCAGTGACGGCAGCGGGGACCGGTGCAGCAGCGCCGATCGCACTGCCTGTACCGTGGCTGAAGAAGCGGAAGAAGGATCAGGAAGAAGCCGGGGCAGGAAAAGAATAGAAGATTAAGAAAGCCGGTGCACAGGTGCGAGTATCGGTTTTTTGGATGTTTGATAAGCAGAAGAAAGTATGGTATAATTTTATATCAGTCAAGCAGATGGCTGTGAATGAAACAGAAGGAGCTTTTCATGAAATATGCAAGTTATATCTCAGAGAGCATACATGCGCCGGAGGAACTTAAGACCTCATTGACAAGGCGGATTGAGAAAAAGAATTATGATTTTTACTGAATATATTATGGAAAGCGGTGGCATAATGTCCATCCTTTTGTTGTGAGTTTTTTGAAGATCAGGAGTTCGTTCAGAATGTTGAAGAGTACTCGGGAAGGATACAGGACTCTGAGATGGATCAGAAAGAAATCGGTTCAGGGTCTGTATCTGGCAGTGGCCGATGAAACGATGCAGGCGGACATTTATGGTTGCCAGCTTTCATCTTGCCATACAGGATGAGGAACGTGTGAAAGGTCTGAATTTCAGCATGAAGATTTTACAGAGCCTTGACAATGATGTGAAGGCTCTTTTGCAACCTGCACAGGGGGGAATGAAAAGGTTCTGATCCCACTGGAAAACATGCAGAAAGTGACATTGCCATAAAGATTATGATAAAACGGAGGAAACACACATGAACCTGAAAGACGACCGTATGGAGAAGACTTTATCCGAAGCGCTGGATGCTCTGATGCTCTCACAGAAGAACCGAAGGCTTGCAGAAGAGTATCTGGAGCAGCCGGAAGGAACAGATGAGGGGTTATTAAAGGAGACAGAGTATCAGGAGTTCTCTCAGTTCACAGAGACGGAGCGGGCGGCATGTTTTGCCTGGTGCAAAGAGCTTCGGGAACTTGCGGGAGCGGAAGCGCTGGTCCTTCGGTATGCGAAGTTCGTGACGGCAGTGGGGAAGTCGTCGGCTTACTATGTGCTGGTGAAAAACGGAAACCGGGATATGGAGTGGCTTGCAAAAGCGCTTACCATTGAGCAGAGGACGGCTTTTCGGGCAGAAATGTATGCGTACGCATCTCATACGCTGGAGCAGGGGTCGCTGAGTGTTCTGGTAAGTACGGGGAAAAAGGACCCGGAGACGCTGCTTCGCGCAGGGGAGCTCTGCTGCGGGCCGGATGACGCGCCCCGGATGCTGCTGGAGGCGGAATATCTGTACTGTATGACGCTGGTTTCCGTGACAAATGAGCGCACGGAGGAGGTATCCGGTTATCTGGAGCAGAGGATCCTCAAGCGGCTTCCGGAGCTGTTCACAGGAAAGGTTTTATCGGAGACGGAGCTGTCGTTGCTTCGGGACTATGTCCGGAAAGCGGATGTGGACGGGGCGTTTCCTGCGGAAATTCTGACAGTTCTTCAGGGAACGAAGTGCCAGGAATATATGCTGGCGCTGCTGGCAGGCTGTGCGTATCTTGCACTGGAACAGAAAAAGACATTCGGAGCATTTCTCAGGCTGGCGGCAGCAGCGGCAGCGGAATCCGGAAGAAGCGGATATCAGATGGGACGGGACCGTTTCTTCACGGTCAGCCGGTATACGGCGGACCGGGACTGGTTTCACCGGCATATCCGGTTTCTGATCGAAAAGATGCCCATCGAGCAGGAATGGTGGGTGGAGTGGAGTCTGCGGACGCGGGAAGAGAGCGTCTGGCAGTACATGATGAAGGAATATCCGGAAGCGATAAAAAAAGCGGCAGAAAAGCTGGAGCTTTCGGATTATGAGCGTCTGCTGGAGCGGGTGCAGAAGATAAAACCGGCATGGCGCGGGGAGCTTTTTGATCAGGAGCAGTACCGGCAGAAGGTGGCGCAGGAGCTGGTCACAAATTTTAAGACGGAAGAGGAAACGGCAAAAAAATATTTTCTGGGAGAGGCCTCTCTTAAACAGGTGCTTCCTCTGGTTAAGGAGTGGCGCAAAACGGGCAGCGGTTATTATGGAAATAAAGACGTCCGGCTGAAGAAACTGCAGAAGGAGCCGCAGATGCGGCAGATGTACCGGCGGGCGCTGGTTATGGAAGGGCTTCTGATGCATGGTACATATTTCCGGTTTTATATGTTCGGGTATGATAGCGGGGCCCGTATTAATTCGAGTCCGTCTGCGGCGGAGATTGACGAGATTTTCAAGGTTTTTCAGGAAGAACAGATGCCGGCGCCCTGCCAGCTGGATGTGCTCTCGTGTATCCATGAGAGTTGCTATCGGTATGATTCCACAGATGCTCAGGATCATTTTACAGAGGAGTGCGTACAGGCGCTGGATGCGCGGATCGGGCAGTGGGGAGAGGAATATAAGAAGGCGGCCGTAAACGGAGCCGCCATGACCCGGATCTTCTGCATCCGTACCATGGATCTGCATGGAGAGGAATATAAAGAAGCGCTTCTTTCCTGCGCCGGGGACAGTTCCAGACAGGTGCAGCAGGTCCTTGTGGAGATCTATAAAAATCACCCGGAATGGGAGCCGCAGATCAGGGCGATGCTGGCATCCAGAAAGCTGAAGGAACGTCAGATGGCCGCGTGGGTGCTGAAACAGTGGGGCGTGGACCGGTACCGCCTAGAGCTTTCGCAGGCGCTGGAACAGGAAAAGAACGGAAAACTTTCCGAATATCTCAAAAAGCTTCTGGGTTCGGAGCTGGATGTGGATCTGGAACAGCTTGTAAAAGAGCTGCTCAAAGGCAGCCGGAGACAGAAGGTTCAGTGGGCATTTACAAAGCCCTTTGACATGATTCATATGAAAAACGGCGCAGAGACGCCGGAGGATTATCTGCGGGCGATTCTGGTCGCTTATGCATATATGGAGCCCCTGGGAATTCATAAGGATGCCGTGCGGCTGGCAGATGCGCTTCAAAAAGCGGAGCTGTCTGCATGTATGACGGAGCTGTTCCAGCGGTGGCTGGATAACGGAGCGGAAGCAAAGAAACGATGGGTTCTGTATGCCGTGTCCATCCACGGAGGAGAGGCGGTGATCCCGCTTCTGCATCAGCAGATCAAAGAGCTGCCTGCAAAATTCCGGGGTGCTCTGGCAGTGGATGCGGTAAAGGCGCTGGCGCTGAACGGGTCGTCGCCGGCCCTTCTGCTGGTGGATCAGATCTCCAGAAAATGCAGATACCGTCAGGTGAAAAAGGGAGCGGCGGAAGCGCTTGCAGGTGCGGCGGCGGAACTTGGCATCAGCCAGGAAGAGCTGGAGGACCGGATCGTGCCGGACCTGGGCTTTAACGGGGAGATGGAGCAGACCTTTGATTATGGTGCAAGGACCTTTACCGTCCGTCTGAGTCCGGCGCTGGAGACAGAGGTCTACGGGCCTGACGGGAAGCGTCTGAAAAATATGCCTGCGCCCGGAAAGCAGGACGATCCGGAGAAGGCAAAGGAAGCAAACCTTGCATTTAAGCAGATGAAAAAACAGCTGAAGACGGTTGCCGCCAGCCAGAAGCTTCGGTTTTCTCAGGCGCTTCTCACCGGCAGATTCTGGCAGGCGGGCCGCTGGCAGGAACTGTTTGTGAAAAATCCGGTCATGCACCAGTTTGCCGCAGGGCTGATCTGGGGCAGATATGAAGACGGGGTTTTGCAGGAAACGTTCCGGTACATGGAGGACGGAAGCTTTAATACGGTGGAGGAAGAGGAATATGCATTTCCGGAAGAAGGGACAATCGGGCTGATACATCCGACAGAACTGTCGGAAGCAGAGCTGACAGCATGGAAAGAGCAGCTCTCAGACTATGAGATCACGCAGCCCATCGAGCAGCTGTCCCGTCCGGTCCATGCGGTGACCGATGAGGAAGCGGCAGAGACAACGCTGACCAGGTTCCATGGCGTCACCTTAAACGGACTGTCCCTGTCAGGAAAGCTGCTTGCACAGGGCTGGAACCGGGGACCGGTGGGAGACGGCGGCGCATACCGCGCTTTTTACCGGGAAGACGGGGACATGGGTGTGAACCTGTCCTTCTCCGGCTGCGGCATTACATATGAAAACGTGGATGTGACGGTGTACGAAGCGGTGTTCTATCGGCCGTGCGCCGGCACAGACAGCGGAGGCGGGAAAGAGAACTGTTTCCTGGGAGAAATCAGTCCGCGGTATTTCAGCGAGATCGTGCTTCAGATCGCGGCGGCGACGAAATCCGGACAGGAGAAAGAATAAACAGGGGGTAGACACAACCATGATGTTGCATGAATCAAAGGAAGACGCCATTCGGGAAGAATTTTTTAATGCGATCATACTGTCAAAAACAAACAGAGAAATTGCCGGGAAGTATCTGCATATGGACGACGCAGAAGCTCCGGAACTCTTAGAGAAGGCGGAGCATCAGGATCTGGCTTCTGCCGTTCACTGGATGGGGACGAAGGCGAACTATGTAAGATGGCTTCTGAAAAAGAACCGGACAGAGGAGTTGGGGCGGCTGGTCCGCCTGCTTGCGGCGGTGGGCGGTTCCACCGCCTGGAAGGCGCTGACAGGCTATGAGTATGGCGTCCATCCGGCGGCGCTTGAGAAATCGCTTGTCTGTCTGAAGGACCCTCATGCGGAGGCGCAGAAGATGGCGCTTCGGGCGGGACTGTGCTCCCTGTCCCTGCTGATTGGGAGACCGGAGGATGCAAAAGAGGTCTTGCGATCCGGGCAGAAGGATCCGGGCGTGTTCTTGGAAGCGGTGCGTTACTGTTATAACCGCGACCAGATATCCGGCTCCGAACAGGAGCGAAACGCCTGCATGCTTCTTCAGGCCATGTATCTGTACTATATGGAAGAGGGAACGGCGCTGGAGACGGTCCGTGATCTGGAAGAAAGACTGACGGCGTCTATTGCGGATGTTATGGCATTTGAACCAGGGGAGCTCTCCTGCATTCAGGAGTTTGCAAAAACAGCGGACCGGGAGACGCCGTTTCCCCATCGGATCCTGTCCATTTACAGCCAGAGACGCTCCGGAGCCAACACACCGGCGCTTCTTTCCGCCTGCGCATTTCTGGCGCTTCGGCATTCGGTGCGTTTTGAGATCATCCTGCGTCTGATGGCGGCCATTGACCACCGGTACCAGGACAGAAATCTCATGCTGGCTACCTGCAGGGGAGTCTCGGAGGAGGAGTATTATGACACGCATATGGCAAAGCTGGAGGACATGCTGCCGATTCCGGATGAAAATTATATCATCTGGTGTCTGGAATACGGAGATACGAAAGCAGTGGAGCGTATGGCGGTCAAATGCCCGGACGGGATTCGCGCGGCAGCAGAGAAAGCCGAATTTAAACGGTACCGGGAGCTGATGGAGATCCTGCAAAGATCAGACCTGGAACTGTACAGAGAGATGAAAGTGAATTTCCAGAAGACATGCCGCGAAAAAGCGGCGTCGGAGATCGTGTCCAGAGTCTGCCCGGGGAGAGCGGATGCGAAAGAATATCTCCTTGGCAACAGCCCGGTGGAGACGCTGGAGCCATATCTGAAAGAGTGGGGGTCTGATCTCTATGAAGAATGGGAGATCTATGAAAGGCTGAAGATTCTGAAAAAAATGGAACTTTCCATGTACCGGAGAGGAATTGTGCTGGAGGCGCTTCGGAAGATGGCGGGGTATTTTGCGCATTATCCGGTATTTGATCAGGAACCGGGAGTGCAGAATGCGTATGAACTCCTGATGGACACACGCCAGATGGAAGGGATTCTGCAGATCTTTGAGGAAGAAGGGATTTCGGTCCGTTTCCAGATAGAGGCGCTGGGCGGCATGGGAGACTGCCTGGACAAAAAGAGGAAAGTCAAGTATCTGGACCGGTGTGTGGAGCTGTTTGCCGGAAGAGGAAAAGGAGCAGATCCGAAGCAGTGGGAAGAGGACATGGCAAAGACCATCCGGGAAGGAAGCCCGTCCGCATGCTGTCTCTGTCTCAGGGTGCTGGAACAATCCGGCGGCGAAGCATACAGGGATCTCTTTCTCTCCTGCGCTGCGGCTGCGACAAAGCAGGTGCGTACGTTACTGCTTGAGATCTGCAGGGCATACCGGGAATGGATGCCGGAGATTCTGGCGTTGCTTGGCTCCGGAAAAGTAAAGGAGCGGGAGTTTGCCGTACGGCTTCTGGAAGAGTGGGGAGATCCGTCCTGCCTGGAAGAAGTCCACAAAGCGCTGGAGCGGGAGAAAAACAGGAAGCTGGCCCTCTCTCTTCAGGAACTGGCAAAAGAGCTGGAAAAAGAAGCAGAAGGTGCAGACGCAGTGCAGTCCGGGCGGGCAAAGAGGACAGAGGAAAAGCTGGCAGCAGGGATCTATAAGGGAAGCAAAAAGAAGAAGGTGGAGTGGGTTTTGAGCCTTTCCCTGCCGGAGGTTCACCGGAAGGATGGAGAAGCTGCCGCGCCGGAGTATCTGTTTGCCATACTGACCGCCTATGCGGATATGGAATTTCCGGGAATCAACAAAGATGCAGACCGGCTGGCGGCGGCGCTGGCTCCGGAAGAGCTTTCCGCATATATGCAGGCGCTGTATGAAGGGTGGCTGTCCAGAGGGGCGGAAGCAAAAAAGCGCTGGGTGCTTTATGCAGTCTCCATTCATGGAGGAAGCGCCATGGTGCCGGCGCTTCACAGTCAGATCAAAGACTGGGCAGAACATTCCCGGGGAGCCATGGCGGCGGAGACGGTTCATGCGCTGACGGCTGGCGGCAGTCCGGAGGCGCTGCGTCTGGTAGACCAGATGTCGAGAAAATTCAAATTTCGTCAGGTAAAGAATGCGGCAGGAGAAGCTTTAAAACACGCGGCGGCAGCTCTTGGCATCAGCCGGGAAGAACTGGAGGACCGGCTGGTGCCGGATCTTGGACTGAATGAACATGGAGAACGAATGTTCGATTATGGCTCCCGAAGCTTTCGCGTCCGGCTGAGTCCTGCACTGGAAGCAGAGGTCTATGACGAAAAAGGGAAGCGTCTGAAAAACCTGCCCGCGCCCGGCAGACAGGACGATCCGGAGAAGGCGGACAGGGCAGGCCATGAATTTAAACAGATGAAAAGGCAGCTGAAAGAAACCGTTTCGAGCCAGAAGCTCCGTCTGGAACAGACATTGCATAAGGTTCGCTTCTGGGAGCCGCAGAAGTGGCGGGAACTGTTTGTGGATCATCCGGTCATGCATCCTTTTGCAGTGGGGCTGATCTGGGGCGTATACGAAGACGGGGTGCTGAGAAAGACCTTTCGCTACATGGAAGACGGCTCGTGCAATACGGCAGAGGAAGAGGAATATCTGTTCCCCAAGACCGGGCAGATCGGCCTTGTGCATCCGCTGGAGCTGTCAGAAGAGGAGCTTGCGGCGTGGAAGGAACAGCTTTCCGATTATGAGATTACGCAGCCGCTGGAACAGCTCTCTCGTCCGGTCTTCCGCCTGAAAGAGGAAGAAAAAGAAGAACGGGCATTTGCGCGGTTTGAAGATCAGACGCTGAATGGACTGACCCTGTCCGGCCGGCTTCTCAAGATGGGATGGCTCCGGGGGGAGATTCTGGATGCGGGATTTTATGAAAGCTACTATCGGATTGACGGGGAGATCGGTGCAGAACTGACGTTCTCCGGCAGCACGGTGGGGCAGGAGAATGAAGAAGTGACAATCCGGCAATTGTATTTCTGCCGGATTACTCCGCCAGAGCCCGGCAGCAGTGCGCACCGGGCGTTCCGGAAAGAGAA
>ERZ778510.1644-NODE-1644-length-13675-cov-4.341116_pt1 | contig 13675 bp, 6 predicted proteins | sample MGYA00510348_ERZ778510 | MGnify/ENA primary metagenome ERZ778510 (study PRJEB29527, sample SAMN07138969) | mouse gut metagenome | material: feces | host: mouse | place: China:Nanjing | collected 2016-01-25 ... | reverse complement strand
GAGCAAAGGACTGAAAATCCTTGTGTCCCCGGTTCGATTCCTGGTGGCACCACATCACAACCCCGACTATCGTCGGGGTTTGTTCGTAAATAACACGTATTCAGCGGGTTAGTTCGCCAATTTCGACCCCATGAACATGTTGCAAATGTCGGCACAATGTCGGCACAGTATCAACAAGTTACAAAATTTGTCGGCACAGAAACCGGCACAAACGAAATGGCGAAAATCTCAATCAAACGACGAAACGAGAGCGAGCGCGCCGACGGCTGCGCCCCTCTTTATGCGGTCTTGAACCTCGACCGCGAAAAAATCAGGATCCCGGTAGATTTAGCGGTAACATCATCAGAGTGGGACCCCGTGGCGGAGCGGGTGAGGGGGCGCGGCCAGGAAGTCAAGGACAAAAATTTAATAATCTCCAATGTCCGGGCCAAAATCTCTGACATTCTGGTGCGTGCCAGGCTCACCGGTGAACGTCTTACAAAAGTCAGTTTTTTAGCGCTTTACAAGCGCCCGCCGGAGGACGGCCAGTTTATCAGGTACGCGCGTCGGCACCTCGACGAAACGCGCGCGGCGCTCCAGTGGGAAACGCAACGGCACCATACTGCCGCGCTCAAAAAGCTGGAGGAATACCGGCCGGACCTGTATATCCACGAAATAACCCCCGAATTTTTACGCGGGTACGCTACTTATTTGCGCGACAAGCTGGGAAATAGTCCCGGCACGATACGCAAAAACATGTGCGTTATACGTGTGTATTATTACTCCGCGATGCGGGCCGGGCTGGTAAACAAAAACCCTTTCGACTCCTACAAGGTGCCGCGGGCGGAGCCGATCGTGGTATTTCTGACGGAGGAAGAATTTACCCGGCTGCTGGATCTCTACCGGTCCACGCGGCTGCCTGACAACGAACAGGACGCGCTCCGTTTCTGGCTGTTCATGGCTTTTACAGGAATGCACATAACTGACGCCCGGACGCTCCAGATAGAGCAAATCGTCGGCGGCGAAATACATTACACCAGGATAAAAACCCGTACAAAGGTAATAATGCCGCTATCGAAACCGGCGGCCAAACTTGTAGAATACTACAAGGCCGGCCGGAGGCGCGGCAACTTGTTTGTTACCCTGCCAACCGACCAGGCCTTCAACCGTCTAATAAAACGGGTATGTTCGCGCGTCGACATTCATAAGGCTGTCAGCGCCAAATCAGCACGGCACACCTTTGCGACGCTGTATTACAAGAAAAACGCCGGGGACCTCGGCACGCTGTCGCGTCTGCTGGGTCATGCGTCCGTGGCCACGACCATGATCTACGCCCACATAATGAAGGAAAACAGGGTGGCCGGCGTGGCTGCCTTTGACGATATGTTATAAAACATATTTCGAGAAGTCGACGGCGTTCTTGGCCGCGATGCCGTCGGCTCTCTTTTGTTTTATATGCTGCCAGATAGCCGCCACCATATCTCCCAGCTCGTCGGCCGCTTCTGCGTCCGTCTGCGCTTCCAGGAGTCCGACGAACTGCGCGCGGTCAATCTCGCCGGTCCGATCCAGGGAATACACTGCAAACAAAAAATTTCGTTGTGCGTCGTCGGTCAGCCTTACCGGCTTGCCCTTCCATGAAAAACCGTTAATAATCTCGTCTTGTGTGATCGCGTCGATGTGCCGGCTTATGATGCCGCGGATTTCGTCGACTGTTGGCCTGTGGTCCACCACAACTTCGGAGGCGAACCAGGCGCCGTCCTGTTCCTGGTGGAGGTCCCAGCGTACCGCCCAGCGGTCGCGTCGTGGGTTGATGCACTCGATCGGCGCCAGGTCCGCGCCGCAAGAAATTTTTAATACGTCCATGATGTCGAAATTTATTTGAATCGAAACTCGGTATATTTGCCGTTACTCTCCTTCTCCCCTGCCACGGCGTCGGCGACACGTCGCCACTGCCGGAGGACGAAATATTTTCAGGCTTAACGCTTTAACTTCATGAGTGCGAGGCGCGACCCGTTCCACGTGTTCGTGTTCGCCGCATCGTTGTTCGCGTTCGCGTACGCAACGCCGCAGTTCGAGTTGGCGTTGTTGTTGGAGCGGTACACCACACGGGCGGGGCGCCGGGGGGGAGATCTACCGTTTTCGGGTAGGTTAGGGCCCCGGAGGCCCGGGACCCCGTGTAACGTTCAAGTGTAACGACATGGCGGTTATGCAACGGCTTCAAGTGCCTTGAAGGCCGCGACGTCTAACGTGTAAACAATCTTACCCATGAAGGCGAGGCGCGACCCGTACCACGTGTACGTGTTCGCCGCATCGTCGTACGCGCTCGCGCACGCAACGCCGCAGCTCGAGCTGGCGTTGTTGCCGGAGCGGCACACCACACGGGCGCGGCTGTTGCTGCACCAGAATTTGTCCCGGTAATAGGTTGTTTCGGTGCCGCCCAGCAATACGGGCACGACGTCCATATTACGGCCGCCGGCAAGTTCGACGATCCAGCTGTCGTTTACTGTGCCGCTCTTGACTTTGCGCGGGCCGTCGTCGGCGTCCTCAATCGACCAGACGAAGTAGTCAGAAATAACGCCTTCCATCCATTCTGCGACGTTACCCCAGGCGTTTTCCCAGCCCAGAGCGTTGAGCGACGTTATAGACTTGCGGGCGCCTTCGCTGTCGAGGTAGAAACATCCGGAGGCGCCTATTGTCGTGGGCGCGATAGTGTCTTGCATACCTATCGAGTTCGTCAGGCCCGTGGGCGTCGTATTCGAGCCAGTACCGTAACCACATGCGCTGGAGCTGTCGCGCGTACCTTTTGCCGCAAAAAACAGGCGGGCAAAATCGCGGTGCATCTGGTAATTTACCAGGCAGAAACCCTCGCCGCGCTGGCGGCAATATTCTGCAAACTGCGACTGCGAAACGTTGACGGTCGGGACTACGCCCGAAATACTGCGTATCTGTGTGTTACCGTAGTGCGCTTTATAGACACCCACCAGGTAGTCGCCCGTTCTCCAGGGGTCCGGCTCAATCGCCTGGATCTCGTCCGAGGTCGTCATCCAGACAAATGAAAATTCGGCATCCCGGTAACAGGTGAAGGCGATTTTTTCGGCACCTTCGGGTACGTTGGTAAACAGGTAGCTCGTTTCGGTCATACGGCCGTGGTTTGCTGCCGCGCGTGCTATGATGTTGTTTTCGGCGTCCAGGAAAACGGCGCCGTAAACCGTCGAGCTTACGGCCGGCCATCTTACCTGCTTATAACCGGCGACGGGCGCGATCATCACCCTGAAGGTATCGTAATCCATCAGGGACTCCGAAAGCGTCGTAAATGTCGACGCCACGCGGGCGGCCTTGCGGTCCATAACTTCCAGGTCGGCCAGCATCAGCTTGCGGCCCTGCTCCGCTGTCAGGTCTGTAACCTTATCCAGCGAGCTATAACAGTCGTAATGGCAACGGTTAATAAAATCGTCGATACCCTTACACCAGCGGTCGGCCTCGTACATCATAACGTCGCCCTCGTCCAGCATTGTAGCGCTGTTGAAGCCCTGAAGGTTGGCCTCTGTGCCGTCGTGATATTTGGCGCTGTCGCTGTCGTCGAGCGGGCAAACTGTCATTTCACCGGGCGCCGTACATTTGGCCATAACGCGGTGACGTTTTGCCAGTATGCGGGCGACATGGGCGGAGGCCACGAAATCGTTGTCAAACTCGTAGCCCGTCGAGTTATCCAGGTTTGAAATATTGGCAGAGTCGGCCACGGTTTCGTCGAACTTTATAACGGTCCATTCGGGCTGTATAATGTTCAATTCGGGGAAGTGTTCCACCAGCTCGTTAAACTCTGCGTCCGGGAGGTATTTTGTGAGCTGGTAACGTCCCGTCATGCGGCAAGTGCTTACATTCGCGCCCGTTTCATCGACGCCGTGCATTGTCAGCAAGCCCTTCAGGAAGTCACCGTTACCGGACATGTTAAGGCCGGTAATTCGGAGGTACTGACAATTCGTGCAGCGTGCCAGGAGCGCGCGCCAGTCGACGCCGGGGCAACTATCCACAACCAGGCGGGTAATGTTGTCGGCGCTGGTGAGCTGTAACCCTGCGTCGGTCATTAATGGGAGGTAGCGGAGTTCGAGTGTCTGGAGCGATGCCGGGAGCTCGGCGGTTGCGAGTTTGCCGCCGGGAGCAAACGAAACGTTAGTTAACGTCGTGTTTTTACCCTTGAACGTGTCGAGCTGCTTGTTGCTCAACATGTCGAGCGACGACAGGCCGCGGAGGCCGTTAACGTCGAGTTTTCGGAGGTTGCGACAGTTAGCCAGGATCATGCCCGTTAACATAGTTTGCCCGCTGGCGCATGATGCGTTGAGCTCTTGCAGACGGATGCAGTTGTTAAGGTTTAGCGTTCCCACAATCGCGTGCGAGAGATCCGACAGGTCCAGCGTCTTTATACGTGAAGCCCCGTAAATGTTTTGCGGGTCGTTTACGATCAAGTTTTGGCGGAAAGTCATTGTTATCTCGTCGTCGGCCGCGTCGGCCATGAGTCCGGAAACCGTCGGGTCGCCGTTAGTCATGCCGTAACCGAAATAAAAACGTTCTGCGGCGGTCAGTTTGAGGGTGCGGGGGTCGCTTGCGAACTGGTAGGCGAAGTAAGCCGGGAAGGCGTCGGCGCGGTAAGTACCGGCACAATATAGCGAGTCCAGGAGCGCGAAACGGTTTGTAATGATGTAGGAACGATGGGCGAAGCGTGAGCCCTGAAGGGCGTAGAGATAGTCGCGGCCCTGCTCCAGGAGCGGCAAAATATATTTATATTCGCCGTCCTTGTTGTAGACTCTTTCGCTCCATGAGTTCATAAATTGCTCGTTTACGACCTGTAAAACATATTCCGTCGACATGTTGGCGCGAAGTGTGCGGGCCACTTCTGCGAGCTTTTCGGGACATGCGCGGACCAGCGCCCAGAGCTCCGAGTCGTGCCCGGCGAAACAATAGGCGTCCTGTGTTTCGTCCTTCGTGTCGAAAGTAACGGTATAGTCGAACACCAGGCGGCTATCGTTTCGGACGCCCCAGAGTGTATCCATGTCATAAGGTATGAACATCCAGTGGATGCCGTCCCAGGTTGCCAACATCATATTTTTGGCGCGGTTGTCGACGGCCATAAAATAGTCCGTCACGACATACCAGGCAAACGGCGAGTCATTGATAAAATAATCTTTGTACTCGCGTAGGAACTTGGCCGGGTTGCCCTTGCAAGCCTGGATCCACGACCAAAGGCGGGTAACTGCGTCTTTGTCCTCCTGGTCCGCGTCGGCCCACTTCTTGTCCGCCTTAAAACGGAACTCCAGGCCCTTGTCAAATCCTGACATGTCGGCCGTGCCGAACAGGCAAAGCGCGTGCGAGTTATCCAGGAACTCCAGGCAAATACATTTGTTTCGCTGGCCGTTGAGCGTGGCCGCGTCGTTGAAGCCTTCGACGCCCTCGAAGCCGTAGACGTCGTGGCTGTCCGATTTCTCGTTATTGAAATTGTATTTACCCAGGAAGGTAGCCACGCCCGTACCGTTGTTGTCGTAGAACAGATTTAACGGGATCGCGTCGATACCGATACGCACGTCGTAGTCGCCTTTATAGGCCGCTTGTGGCGGAGTCAGCCAACCGCAACGCTTAAACACGTCGTTAACGATGCGGACGGCGCCGGAGTTGTGAACGCTGGAGCTATCCGAAAAGTCGGCCTTCAGGCAGAAGATCGACACGGGACGGGCGCCGGGCTTGAAGCTATATTTGAAGTCCGGGACCTCCACGCCGTTAACCACCAGGCGGCAGCCGTCGTAGGTGTCAGGCCGGTAGAAGTAGAGGCGGTAATTTTTGCGCGGGTATGTCGTCGAGCTCGTGCCCTGGATGCGTAGGCCCACCTGGAAGGCTACAAAATCGTATTCCTTACCGTAGGGCGAATAATAGTAAACGTCGACCGGTACCTCGAATTTCTTGTTATTGGTCTGGTTAACCAGGTCCACGTCGCCGACAATACGCATAACGGCCTTGCCCTGTGCGCGTAGCTTGTCGATGTCTACCTCGTCCGTTTCGTCGTTGAGTACGTCGTTACGCTGGAATAACAGCACCATGTCGTCCGTGTCGGTGCGGTCTACGATGTAGTTAGATAATATTTCGTCGTCGGTCAGAGCGCGGCCATAGATACGGACATTTCTAACCTCGACGTTAGCTGCGTCCGATTTTATCTTAATAGACTGCGGCTCCGGCTGCATGAGCGACGCGGACGCGCCGTATTGCTCCGCGCGGTCGCGGATGCCGTTAACATAGAGCTGTAACAGTCTGTTGTCCGCCTTACTCTGAACGACAAAGGCGATTTTCAGCCACATGTCCGGCGCGAACTTTGTTTTTACGGTTGCGCCGCCGGTCATTTTCAGCGATGCCTCCTCTGCCGTCATGTTCAGGCCCACGCCGGCGGCCATACAATCCAGAATAACGCCGGAGCGGTCCACGACGTCGGTACATTTAATTTCGGCCTCGATAGTCAGGCCCGTGGCTGTGGCGTCCGTGGTGAACGGGCGGGCGTTGATTTCGATATTTGCGCCGTTAGACAGGCAGAGCGCCTCACCGTCCCAGCCGTTAGTGCTCCAGTCGAAACCGTTAAAAGCGGTTGTAACGCCTTCATACTCCCAACGTGCCGGGTCCGCCTCGTTGTTGCTGCGTCCGGCTGCCGACAGTTTCAGCGTCAGGTGGTCCGTTACCTCCGCCAGGGCGATAGAGCTCTCCACTACTGAAATAGTGAAGTCGTAGACAGTCGAGCCGCAACGGAATTGCATTGTTTCCTCGCCTGACTGTGTGAAACGGTTTGTATATTTCTGAACCGTGCGCGGCGCTGTGATGCCCTGCGACTGCGTGCCGTTGTGGTAAATAGCCATATCGGCCGGAGTCGTAGCCGGATCATAAACCACAAAATCGAAGTCCATGCGCTCGAACTGGCCCACCTCGATGTTAGGCGTCTTGTATTTGTCGCCCTCGAAAATACGGCCGTCCGGGAAGATAATCATCGAGCCGATAAACGGCACCGTCGACTGTCCCAGGGCGTTACACTTCAGCAAGTCGATATAAACCGACTCCGATACCAGTGTCAACTCGTTAACCTGCATTTCGGCGACGATCTGGACGTTATGTCGGCCGAGAGTGAGCCCGGACATAGGCACGGTAAAACTGCCGTTTGTCTTGCCCGATTTCTTTATCACCGTCGAGTTATACTCCACGCCGTCGAGATACAGCGTAACGGTCTTTTCGGCCGATCCGTTGACGGTAAACGGTATTATCGCGGAGCTGTCAGGGCGGTAGCCTCCGCCGGCTATCGAGTTAGCCAGCGAGTAGGAACTTGACAGGCCCAGGGTGTACGCCTTAACCTGTACGTTAACGGTGCGTTGCTGCTGTTTGCCCGTGTCCGGGTTAGTTGCCACGGCCTTAATAGTGATGTCGTTTGTACCGGCCTTCAGGAAATTGGTAATATCGAGCGAGTCACTACCGGCCGGGAAGTCGTTCACGGTCGTAGAGAACTGCACGACGGTACCGTTTTTAACCTCGATCGAGATCGTGCCGCGCTGGCCGGTCGAAACGCCGTCCATATCGCCGCCCAGGTATTGGTGATCGTAAGAATACGACAGCATGACGGGCGAACCCTCGCGTATGGTGTTATGGTCCACCGATGCCGAAAGCAATACGCGGGCGCTGCTGGTATCTTCGCCGCCTCCGCCGCCTTTGCTAACCGGGATGTCAACGCCGGCAAATTCTTCGCCCGCGGAGTTTGTGGCGCCGATGTGTATCTCCGTACCGTCGTCGTTAACCTGTGCGTCAAGGTTCTGAAGCGTGCGGCGCTCAATATTTTTCAGGATCGCGGCGATAACCTTATTTTGTAGCGGGTTTGTCGACGTTTCCGATAGCGACTCGTCGACCTCTATCTGGTCGATAGGTATGTTAACGACTCCTTCGGCGTCCGGTGCCAGGCCCTCGCCGTTCAGCTTTATGCCAGTGATCGTGCCGCGGCCGCCGGTGTCGCTCCAGGCGCCCTCGCTGTTCCACTGTGAAAGCGTCGAGCCGGTAAACTGTTTTGTGGTGTACTCTCCGGGGCCGGTCTTGAAGGTGATCCAGCGGCCGAACTCCCGCAAATTCGTGGGGACGGCCTCCGCGGCGCTTATTACGTCGTAATATCCGGATGCCTTCGGGGCTATCTCGTCGACATTGATAAGGTTGCCGGCACCCTTCTGGCCTACCTGCTGCCACTCCGACCACGCTACGGCGTCGGCTCCTTCTGCCGATGTATAGACCTTATAACGGTACTCCAGGCCGGTAGCCGTAAAAAGGTACTGCGTAACGTTGATTTTTGAGTTACCCGGAAAGTGTGCGACGGTAGCGGTACGCACGATCATGATGTTGCCGGACTGGCCGGCCACATTTAGAAAATAAATACCGTTTGTCCGGATGTTATCCAGGGAGCTAACCGAGTCGATAGTTACGACGCCTTCAAGGTCATGCACGCGGATGTCGACAGCTTGAAGGTCATTTTTAATTACGTCTTTTTCGCTCTCCAGATTGTTGATGTCGTTGGCGTGAAGGTCGAGCGTTTCGCGGATTTCATTCAGAAGGCCCAGGAACGTGTCCGTATTTTTCACACCCTCCAGGAAGGCCTTCAGCTCGTTAAACGTGTCGATTGCCGCCGTAACGCCGTCGCCGTTCAGTAGCGTATTTATTCGCTGCTCGTTGGCGTTGGCCTTAGACTGTGCGGCGCTTGCCGTCTGGCTTAGCGACTGGATCGCTACGTTAACGGTGTCGATAGTGCGGCGGATCGCGGCGTCGGCCGCCTCTCGCTCCGCCTTCTCCTGCTGTATGCCTTCGTTATTCGTTAACAGGTCCTTATAGGACTGGTTAAGATAATCCAGGACAGCGGCCACCATACCGTTAGTAATGCTTTCCGGGTCCTCGGCTTGCTCGATTGTCAAAATCAGGCCGTCGATAAACTTTTGGTCTTTGGTTGCCATGTTGTTGTTAATTAAATTGTTTACTGAACTGCTTAGAGAATACGCGCGGTTTGCGGGCTTCGCTGCCGTCGATTATCTCCTGTAAAATATTCGTTTCTGAGTCTGCGAGCTCCAGGGTGAGCGTGAACGACTGCGGCGCCTCCGGGCGCTGTTTGTAGACGAACTCCTCGGCCGACGGTATCACGCGGACCGGTAAACCTGTAAGGTCGAGCAAATACACCTCGTCGCTGCCGAGCATATCCATTAAAAACCGTGTTTCGTCCGGGCGTTTAGTGCCTGTTTTAACGGTAATTTTTTGTTTTCTCTCGATGCGGTCGCGGGCTGAAATATAGTCGTCCGTTATCCAGTCGTATTTCTTGAAAATCTTATCTTCGGCGTCCTCCCACTGCGGAGTTATAGACATTTCGCCGGTGATCTCGATAATCTCGAAAACGCCCAGGGAATTGCGAAACTTCAGGCGGTAACGTTCACGGGCCGGGTCGGCCTGTTCGATCACCAGGCGGCAAGCGTATTTATTGCGGTGGTATATGTCGAAACTATTAGCCAGCACGCCGAACTCGTCGAAAAAGTGGCGGCGCAACGCCTCGACGTCGAGCGCGTAAATACCGCGGTCCATGTCCTCGACCTCCCAGCTCTGGCCTGTTGTCTTTTCGACGAACTGGAACCAGTCGCCGCCGTAGTCGCTTATACAGTACAGCGGGTAAATCTCTGTTTCTTTCATCAGTATGCGCCAGCCCGCCGTCCTGGTTGTCAGAAAACAATTAGTACCGGCGGCGCAAAAACGCTCCGTAAAGATGTCGCTGGATGAAAACGGGCCGCCCAGGCGTCTGAAATTTTGCTTAGATATGCCGCCGGGCAAAGCGAAAAACGCCATTTCCTCGTCAAATTCGCCGTCAAAAACCACCCACACCTGGCGGCATGATACCTCGTTTTCGTCCTCGATAAGGATAAACGGGCCGTTATCTATGGGCTCGACGTCGCCGGTCTCCAGGATTGGCTGGGCGTAGGCGTTGACGATGTCGGCCACATTGATAAAGTGCGGGTAATTAAAGCGGCCGTTAAACACCGTAACGCCTTCGATTTCTATTTTGAACGGATAACCCCCCACCGGTTGATCCCCGAAGTGGTTGTTACTTCGCATTATAATCGGATTTCCCGTAAATGCAAGGCGTGAGGGCGTCGTGCGCTGTGGGGTTGAGATGAAGTCAAACATAACAAATCACTTTTTCAGGGTTGTGGTTACGACAGTCCCGGCGAACTCCGTAACGGCGTCCATTTCAACCAGGAACCTGTCGCGCTCCGGGCTCGGCGTTGTCATAAACTCGTAAAATGCTTTTTTACTGCCCACGTGGTTGCGGCGCCACTCCGTATAGAAGGCGTCGACGTCCGCAATTTGCGGGGCTGCGAGTATGTTATTACTTTCCATGCTGCAAATTTTCCAAAATTCCAGGGCCGGGCAAAGGACTAATCATATACCCAGCGGGCCACAAGCTCCACCGAATATTCCACGGTAATAGTAACCTCACCCATCGGCAACTCGTCGAGCTCCCAATCTTCGGGGCCGTCCTGATAGGACATGTCGTGGACCTCGTAAATGTCGTAAGTCAAAAGCGCGTTATATTTGCGGAGGTTACGGGCTCCCGGCGCGGATGGCTTCGGTTTTGTTGTGTCCGTCTGCCAGGTCAGGGTGGCGCGTGCTATCGACTTAGGCACTGCGCCCGCGGCCGTTACGTCGTAATAATCGCCTTCGACGCCGTGCGCTTGATAGCCCGTATCTGTGCGGTATTTACGGGCTGCGGCCACCTTGTTGTCGATAACCGTTAACATGGCGTCGCTATACGTTTCGGACTTCAGGAACCACTCCAGATGTCGGGCCGCGGCCGAAAAGTCGGGCACGTTCTGCTCCTGTTTGATGTTGTAATTTCCGTGTGTCGATATTGTGCGGAGCGTCAAGTCTGTTTGTATCTCCTTCCCCGTCGGTAATTGATACGTCATTTTGTCGATCAGACAGCGGACGCCGCGAAACACTACCGGGGTCAGTGTGTCGAGCTGGAGAAAGTCCATTTTGTCAATACGTGCCGGGACCTCCACGGAGCGGTTGCCGTGGCGCAAAATTTCATCATACGCGGCCCAGAACTGCACAAATAACCCGTCTTTGTATTGAAACAGTAGCGACAAAGTGGGATGGCTGCCGTCGTCCAACGTGATAGGCTGCCCGCCGTCGCCCTCCGCGTTGATACGGCCGAAAGATTTGCCGCCGACGGTGTAGGCGATAGCGAAGGCCAGCGGCGTAGACTCGCCCGTATCTTTAGCGTCCTCGCTGCCTTTAATATAGCTGTGATAATGCCGGGCGCCGGTAAGGTATGCCGGGCACTTGTCGTTGATCCAGTTGCCGGTCCCCAGGTCCACGGTGTTGACTGACATAATAGGCACGCACTCGTCATCGCTGGAGAGGTCGAGCGCGTCCATGTCTGGCGCCTCCGGGTCCCAGTTAAAAAAGCTGCTCGACGACTCGCGCACCTTCCTGTTCTGGCTGTCGAGCTTGTACCATGTGCCGGTAATAAATTCGCGTGCCAGGAACGTGTTAGAGGTGTTCGCGGCCGCTTTCGCGGTTGCTTTCGCCGGAGCTGCCGCCATGCTATATTCGTCGCGTCCGTCGTCGCGGTCGTCGTCCGGCTCCGGGTAGTCCGGCTCCGGCGGCTCCGGGTCGGGATAATCCGGATCTTCCGGGTCCCAATAATCGTCCCTAACGTCGCCGTCCCAGCGTCCGCCGCCGGTGCCGTCGTCTATGAAGGTCCACTGGCTTACATGCGCGCCCAGGTGAACCGCGCCGACGTCGAGCCCTTTAATAAAATCTTCAAACCGTTCAGTTGCTGGGGCGGCGCCCTCCAGGGATGTCTTTGCCGAAAGTTTTACATATTGCCGGGCCTCGTAGTTAATGAGCTCCGAGCCTGTTGTGATACTTGTTATCTCCCTTCCGGCCGGGGACTTGATAATATCACGCAAAAAACGGAGCGTTACCCGTTTGGTGTCGAAATTTATATTATAGGTCAGGCCGAAACGTACCCACAAAGCGTTCAGGAACTCCGAAACGGTACAATCAGGCACAAGATCATGGTAGCGGAGCTCTCCGATACAAATAGCGTCGGCCGCGTTGTTGAGCACTACCAGGCGGGCAAATTCCGGATTAGTCCGAAATTCGTTGCTTACAATCGTAACGCCCAGGTCAGCAAAAACCAGCTCCAGGAGTCGCCAGACACGTAAAAACGGGCTTATACAATAGCCCTCCGGCACCGTAACGTCAGTAACTTGGCCGTCGATAACTCGTTTTACATTCGTAGGCGTGCGGAGCCCTCCGCCAGTTGTCGGGGCGTTCAGAACCTCCCAGTAAACCTTCGTGTTGCTGTCTACCTGGATAGACTCGTTACCAACTGCCAGCGGGAACACTGCCAGCGGGTCGCGGTCAGGCTCCGGGCGCGTGTATAGCGTCGAAAGATAATCAATAATGCCGGCGACTCCATTCTCAAACCCCACGTCCTCGCCATGGATTGTCGGGAGCGTGGAAAGCTCCGACAGCTTTTTATCACTCCAGCGGTTGTAGGCCGTCGAGTTGTCGAACCCAATATTAAACGTAATGCCTTCGGCTTTGCCGGCCGTCGTAACGTTCACCATGCCGCGGCGGACGTAGGCCCCGTCGCTCACCACGGCCACGCGCTCCGGCTTGTTAGGGTCCTCGCCGGTATCTATGCGCGCCGGGAAAGCGAGAAGGCGCTCGTTCATCGACGTGGCCGGTACGGTCGCCGGTACTGACTGACTGCCGCGCTCGTTAAAAATCGGGTTGGTATCTTCGAGCTCCACCGAGAAACCGGCGGGAAGGTCCAGCGGCTCGTTGTTAATTCTTATTTCAAGCATAACGGTATTACTTTTTGCGTGTGAAAGGCGCGCGGGCGTCCTCCAGTGTTTTGCCCGCCTTTTCAAGATCCTGAAAAACCACATAAGCGCGGACGTTGCGGAGCGCTTCGGCGGCCGAGAGAAGGTTCGACACGGCGCCCGTCAGATCTGCCGTTGCCGGTGATGCCACGCCGGTAACAGGTCCGCCGTCAGCGTAACCCTCCGAGAAGGAAGGCGCGGCGCCGGATGCCAGGCGCTTGTTGCGCCGTATGGCTTCGATTGTGCCCACGGCGTCGACGACCCGCGGGTCCTCCATTATTGGCTTGGGCACCACATACTCGCCGCGGTGAACCACGCCGGCCACTTCGTAGCGGCCGCCGTCGCCGGTGTAACCGCCTTCGTAGTAGCCAGACAGGACGCGCTCCGCCTTCGGTGTGCCCTGCGAGCTGCCGCCGACATTTCCCGGCTGCATGTTCTTAACCTTGTCGCGCTCCGCTTTGGCGATTACCACCTGGGCGGCGCCCGTGGCTGTGAGCATGGCCGCGGCGATAGCGCCGCCGATAGGGCCGAGCTGTGCAAACGCCTGCATTATGGCTACGGCCGTGTTGGCTATGATTTGCGAGATTTTAACCGCAAAATCGAGATCCGCGTATTTCTTCTGGATTTCAAGTTTTTTATTTTCCTTCTCCTGTTCCAGGGCCGCGGTGTCCTCGCCGTTATTTTTGGCCTGTTGTATCAGTACATCGTATTTCGCCTCGCTCTTGGCGATTTCAGCCTCTTGGATAGCTGAAACCATCGAGCCG
>ERZ778510.1635-NODE-1635-length-13735-cov-89.450219_pt1 | contig 13735 bp, 14 predicted proteins | sample MGYA00510348_ERZ778510 | MGnify/ENA primary metagenome ERZ778510 (study PRJEB29527, sample SAMN07138969) | mouse gut metagenome | material: feces | host: mouse | place: China:Nanjing | collected 2016-01-25 ... | reverse complement strand
ACCGCCTGCGCTGGCAGGTAGAACTTGTATTTAAAAGGTTAAAGTCGTTGCTTGGCTTAGGCAGTATACCAACGAAAACAAAAGAAGCAGGAGAAACATGGATAAATGGGAAAATCCTGCTGTCGCTTCTGACTGAAAAATATCTTGGGGATATTGATTTTTCCCCCTCTTGGAACATCCGAAGCGAACCGGAGTATATGGAGAGAGACGAAGCTGGTATCCTTTATTATTTTTATGATGATATTACCGAATATACAAACGATGAGCCTTGACATTCTGGAACTGGTGAAGATAGCTTTTATTGAAAAACGAAAACATACCCGGCAGCAGCTTCATTGCAAAAATGTCCCTCACGACGCCTGCCGCATATTCATCAATGACAAGTCTGTTTTTGTCCTTTTTGTCCTTTAGGTATCCATACACGGCAAATGCGCCGATGTACTCGCCCTTTTTGCGTTTCATTTCCAAGTGGCTTCTGATCTTAATGGATATGTCCCTGCAGTATGCGTCATTTATGAGGTTCTTGAACGGAACCACCATATCGCTGCCATAGCCGCCTGCCGCCGCTATGCTGTCGTAATTGTCCGTAATGGCGATGAAACGTACACCGAGCATCGGGAATATCTTTTCAATATAACGCCCCGCCTCTATATAGTTCCTGCCGAAACGGGATAAATCCTTTACAATGACACAGTTGACCGTGCCTTTCCGTATATCCTCCAACATGCGCTGGAAGTCCAAACGGTCAAAATTAACGCCGCTGTAACCGTCGTCCGCATACACGGAATGTGCCTTGATTTCAGTGTGGGATTTCAGAAAGTCCATGATTAAGGCTTTCTGGTTTGATATGCTGTTGCTTACGAGCCTGCTGCCCTCCGCAACGTCGCCATCTTCCCTTGATAACCTAAGATAGATGGCTGCATGGTATATGATAGAATTGATGTTTTCCATCTGCAACACTCCTTTTCCTTGATTTCAATTAAGACAGCCCAATCTTAACGAACCTAAGACTCAGAGTTTGCACATGATTTAGTTTTCCTATTGAGTCTTAGATTAACATAATTTCCGGGGATTTTCCACACTTTTTTCAAAATTTTTATACGGACATCACAAGTTCCTCAAAACGCTCATTCAGGGAAACGCCGTTCCCGCTGTAGCTTGCCTTGACAATGACATTTCTCACACGGAAACAGTAAGGGTTTTTTACCTGCCGGATAAACTCCCTGCGCTTTTCCTGCTGTGAAAGCCCTTCTTCTATTTTTATCTGCCGAATGTCAACAACATCTTCCGGTCTTACCGTCCGGATGTCCACTGACTGCAATTTCTCAAATGACATCACATTCCTCCCTCCGAAAAATCATGCTGCCTGCATAAAGCACACAGCTATGTAAAAAGCCGGAGGTTTCCCGGCTCTGCACTGATTTTCATTAGGTATGTCTGCCCTGCACTTCATTTTGTCATGCTATGGGCGTTGCTATCTCGATTTTTTGATCCTTTCGCTCTGCTTTTGCAGAATGTAACCGCCAGCAGCACGCTGTTTTAACCTTTCGCAGTAGATTTCAAATTCCTGTTCCTTCTTTTTAGCATCCGTTTCAGGTTCGAACTGGTCCTTGTCTCCCACCCGTGCGTAAATCGCAGCCTTCATCTGCAATCCTCCGTTCTGCAATTTATTTGAACAACATACTCTGCCCGTTACAGACAGATATGTAAAAGCCGGACGTCTGCCCTGCTCCCAAAAAGATATGGTATTATGTCCTTTCCTTAATTATATCTGTCAAACACTCCCACCTGCACCTGTACGCCCTCCGTGATCCTGCCAAGCGTTTCTTCATCGACTTTTCCCATGTGTTCTATGATACGGTCAAAGTCCAGCGCCGTTACCTGTTCGCACAGTGCGATGCTACGCTGGTCAATCCCCTCCGTCTTATATGCCGATATGAATACATGCGTGGGCAGGTTCCGTTTCTTATAGATTTTAGTAGACAGCGGAACCACCGTTAAGAATGTGCTGTGCTTATTTGCCATGTTGTTGCTGACTACCACCACCGGGCGCATACCGCCCTGCATACTTCCCTGATACTGTACGCCCAAATCAGCATACAGTATGTCGCCTCTCTTTATCCTCATCAGCAGCCCTTGCCCCCACCCCATATCGGTCTTTCCTTATCGGCAGAACACTTTGTTGTATCATACATATGGTACTGCATGGTAGAAAGCTCAAAAAAGCCGACACCGATGTTTGCGGCATCATGCATAAATTCCTCCAGATCGGACTCGTCCGCTGTTATGTCAGCCATGTTTTCCACGACAACCGTATCATACTGCCCGCTGATCAGGCGCGCAATCAGCATATTTACCGCATCACGGTCAATGTCACGGTTCGGTCCCTTGTTGACGATAGTTTCATTCATCAACGCTATCCCTGCCACGCTGCACTTTATACGGTTCTCCTGGATAATCCTGCGGAGATTGCCTTCTGACTTGTTGGAGTTCATAAACATGACTGCCGGATGCACAAGCAAGCCGACCTCAAAACTTTTCACATTACTGCACATGATAATCACCTGTTCTTTCTTCTATTTTCATTTATTGAAACAAAAGAGAAGTTTTTGCCGGCATTATCCTCTCATATAGGAAAGCCTTGTCTGCTGTTACTTAATAACTGCAAGGCTTGCCTGTATCAGAGGATAACGTGGCGTTTCCGCCACATTACCCCTCTGTTCAATCTGAAAATATCAGACCGGCTCTCGCTTGTCCCCGAACCGGGTAACATACACTGGGACGGCGATCCCACACTGCGCCTCTGTTATAGCCCATAACATAGGCTTCGTTCATGTATGACGGAATCCGCAGGCAGCCACTCCCGAAAAATGCTTTTCGCTGAAATTCCGGTGCCGTTCTATCTCATTACCTCTGGTTACCATACCAGTAGGCACAATCCTCTGCTCCATACCTTCACGGGCAACAATGTTATCCATTACAGATACATCTTCGCACGAAATGGGATTCTGCCCCCCCTTTATCCCCATGCAAGCATAAACGGATAAAAAGGCGAAAATAAAATCAGGTGTATGCGTGTCCTATTAAATTGTTTTGGCTTTCTCAAGCCTGCAACTATCATAACCAAAAGGGGATTGTTTTCAGAGTGCCAGAATACACTATTTATGGTTGAAATATGCCTCCTTGCAAATAGCAAATTAAAACTATCAGTTTACTATTTACATTATTCAAATATAGCAACAAGGACAGGAAAGAAATTAAGTAGAAATTCTTCCCTGTCCTTGTTATATACCGCTATAACAGTATTCTTTCGTTGTAGCATCCCAAATGACTCTCATTATTGACACTACCGTTCTGATTTACCCACATAATGCTATAATTACTTCAATCCATAAATTCTTTAATTTTTATATAAATCTTCTTGTTTTTTATACATATTATAATATTTTCCTCCTTTTTCACATAATTCTTCATGGCTTCCTATTTCTATAATCCTGCCTTTCTCAAAATAGCAGATAACATCACATAATTTTGCAGCACTCAATCTATGTGTTACCAATATAGCTGTCTTCCCTTTTGTAAATTCTTCAAACTGCCCATAAATCTCTGATTCTGTAACCGGATCTAAACTAGCAGTCGGTTCATCCATAATAAGAATACTGTTATTTCGCACCAATGCCCTAGCTAATGCCAACCTCTGCCATTCACCACCTGATAATTCATACCCATCTTTCTCCAACTGACCTAACTTTGTATTTATTCCTAGTGGTAATTTTTCAATAAAGCTAAATATTATATTTTTGACTATTTTTTGTATCTCACAATTTTTTTTAACTCCTAAACTAATATTTTCCAAAACACTTGTTTGATATTTATTATAATTTTGTAACACAACGCTGGTTTGTTCATAAAATTCTTCTTTAATATTTATCAAATTTTCATTACCAATAGTAATGTTACCCAAAGATGGATCGTATATTCCCAATAATAAATTTATAAATGTTGTTTTTCCACTACCGTTTTTTCCCACCAAAGCTATTTTTTTCCCAAATGGTATTGAAATATTTATATCTTGCAACACATAATCCTTCGTATCATCATATTTAAAGTAAACATTTTTAAAATTAATTTCTTTATTTTGTATCTTATGACTCAAGCATTTTTCCTCTGGATATGAATAGAAAAAGTTGAGATCTTCTAAATATAGATCATATGTATTTAAGGTTTTTATTTCTGATACAAATGAGACAATTTCCGTCAGCAGGTTCTTTATAGCCAAGTATATTGCCATAAAGTCCCCAATCTGACCATTATTATATTTTATATTTATATACGTTATAGACAAGCATCCTACCAATGACAAATTTTTCAATACATTAATACCTAGTTTTCTTTTTCCCTGCTTATATAAAAGTCTCACTTTCTTTTTTACAATTTTATCTCTTAACAAATTTGCTTTTTTTTCAATAAATTCGTACAACTGAAATATATGAATTTCTTTTATGACGATACGATCAAATATAATATTTTCCGTATAACTAAGTAATCTCCCTAGCTTATTTAACTCCTTTTCTTGACTATAAAGTTCTTTGCCCTCTTTTAACGCAACAAAATAATATGGTATACTTGCCAATATAAACACAATCGGAAAATACCATTGTACAGAATATAAAATTACTACATATATCATAATTGAAATTAACCCACTGGAAATACTAATAGAGAACTTAATAAATTCCAATGCGCCAACTCCAATATTATCGTTCAGACGTTCCAATAAGTCATAGAATCTTTCATCATCAAATATGTTTAGTCTAATTTTAGAAATTTTACTATTTATTTTTACATTCAATTCCTCATTAATGCGATAGCTTACCTTTGTTTGAATATAGCCCTCAACACCCTCAAATATATCTATGCATATATTCAAAATAAAATATACGCAAATATATATTACTGCTTTATTAATACTAATTGAGACTTCATCTATTACTTCTTTTAAAACCCATGTTTTGTATGAAACAAAAGTTGCTCCCATAAATGATATTATGACATTTATTATTAAACACTTTTTGCAAATATTATCAATAACTCCTCTAATAATTTTCATATTATTTAAATACTTACTAATATTCATCTCTTTAACTTTCCATGTACCCTTTTCATACGCATGTTACCAATACTATTCACTCTTACTTGACTATGGTGTAATAAAACGCTATTAAGCATCGCCTCCTTCCATACAATACCACTTTGCCTGAGAATTATAGAAGTTATAATAATTTCCTTTATTTCTCATCAATTCTACATGTGTTCCAACTTCACATATCCTACCGTTATCCATATATACTACTTTATCTACAGATTTCGCCAGTCCAATCCTATGTGATATTAAAACAACCGTCTTATCCGAAAAATATTCACATATTTTATTAAATTCCTGTAATTCAGCAATAGGATCTAATGCAGCTGTGGGCTCATCTAAAATAATCAAATCACTATCTTTATTAAACATTGCTCTACCAATTGCTATTTTTTGCCATTCTCCACCTGACAAGTCTATTGAATCTTCATCAAACTCTTTCCCCAACATCACCTCTAATCCTTTTTCGTTTTGATATAAATACTCCAGTTTCAGTTCATCTAATAATTCTTTAATATATTTTTCATCATCTATATCTGCGACATTTCCCAACCCTATGTTTTCACGCAAAGAAAATTTATACCTTACATAATCCTGAAAAACAACATTGCTCTTTTTTTTATTGAATAAAATATTTCCCTCAGTAGGTTTATAAAGTCCTAAAATCAACTTTGCCAAAGTAGTTTTTCCACATCCATTTTTGCCAACGACCATAATTTTTTCACCTTTATTTATCTCAATACTGCAATCTTTTAATATTTGCTTTCCAAGACTATAAGCAAAAAAAATATTTTGAATTTTAATTAATTTTTTTTCACTCAATTCTATATTGTCCACAACCTCTGCTTTTTTCTGATTACAACAATAAGCAAAATCTTTTAGATATTCCATATCCTGCCTAATTTGGGAAAATGTATTGATCATAGATATTAAGTATAAAATTAACACCTCTTGAGACTGAATAATTAAAACTACTTCTTCAACAGAAAAAATTTCAATAGTATATCCATATACTAAGTAAAAAAATATTAAGGTCTCCATTCCTGTTCCTAAAATAGTCCATATAGCATTTATTAAATTCCATTTTTTTATAAACCCTAAATGTTCACATTCTATTTTACTATAAACTTGTTTTCTCTTTCCTTCTATCCATCCCATGCAATTGCTTATCCTAATCTCTTTTATGCTTTCCCTGCTCCGCATCAAATCGTTGAAATATGTATGTTTTCTTTGATCATTATCTTGTACTCTATACAGTTTTAGGTTAGCGTTAGTTATTTTCTTAGAATAGACTAATTGTGAAACAAAAATAATTATAAAGAAAACTAAAAACAGCTTATCTACATCCACAATCATAGCCGAAAGAAAAAGCAAAGAAACTATACCTGCTATAATCTGTAATAAATTCGCTATAATCTGATAAATTTTACTATCTATTGATATTTTACTTCTTTTGATTTTTAGCAAAAAATCCGAATTATCATAATCAATTATTCCTCTGTGCCTTATATTATTAACAAAAAATGAAAAAAAATATTTTGATATCCTATTTTGAAAAAAAATATACAAAATTTCACTTAAACTGCTTTGTAGTTCTTTGAATATTGTTATAAAAAAGAAAAGCAAAAATAAACCCACCAAAAAAATAAAGGAACATTCTTCATGCAGACTTTTAATCAAAGTATTTACAATTTTTATTTCTAAAGGTTGTAGCATATTTATTCCCAATAATATTGTCCCCCAGATAAGTATTATTCTAAAATTACTTATGCAAAATTTAAACACTAATCCTATTGCTTTCTTCATAATTCTCCTCCTAAAAAGGCGAAAGCTTTGTCATGTTACATAACAAAGCTTTCAAATCTAGGTCCCCCAATATTCATATTTATTTTTTATATTAAAGCCGTTACCACGGTTTCCTAGATTTTATGTGCGATGCAAGTTTTATGTCATACATCATTAATTTAATGTTGCTTATACATTCCAAGTCTTCTTGCAGGTAAAGTAATTGTCATTGCAGACAAAGCTTCCACTGCACTTGAAAACTGATGTGCAGGTGTACTTAATAGGAGCGTTACAACTTACACTGCGAGGTGATACGGCATTACCATTTACTACAGGCTGTGCATACTTCATATCTTTTTCTCCTTTCTTCAATATGAATATTTATGTCAAGGGTTCAGCTTTAATATCATCTTTAGATATTCCTTGAATATATTTATCAAAAAATTCCTTTTTTCTAAAATAACAATCGCCATCTGTTTCTTGAATAGAGCCATTATTGAGTATCATCGCAACGCACCCCTTCCCACAAGACATGCGCCAAATGCAATCGGTACATTTATGCAAATACTGTATTCCAAAACGTAAAAACCATATTAATTGTGAAAACTTTTCTCCTTCAATTATTTCCAAGATAGATTGCTCATTAATGTTACCAACAGCATACTTTTCATCACCAAACATTTGGCATAAAAAAACATTCCCTTTTGAATCAATCCTCGGTGATAATGGTATTTTTTTCTCATTAGGATATATTAGCGGACAACCACCCGAATATCCTTCCGGCAAAGAAATAATATACCCTTTTTCCTTTATCCTTTTAATTTCATCATCCTTATTTAATTTTTCAATTAACTTCTCCTTTTCTTCAATGCTTAGGTACATTTCATTTAATGCTTCTTTTGCTCGTCCCATGATAGATAAAGTGGCAATATTTATAGTTTTTATCCCACGATCAGTCACAAATTTTATAGTATTGACAATATCATCCATATTGTATTTAGATGCCATGCATCTAACAACGATTCGTTCCGCATAACCTAAACTCAACAACTTATCCATACCACATAGCGTTTTCTCGAAGTTTCCTTTTCCACACAATTTATCATGTGTCGCTGGGCAGGAACCATTTAAGCTAATTTGCACATTAATTCCAGACTCCACTAATCTTTTGGCTATATCTTCAGTTATTAACGTGGCATTGGTAATAATCAAATTCTTTGTACTTTTTCTTTTTTGTATTCTATCTATAAACTCCCAAACTTGCGGATGCAAAAGAGGTTCTCCGCCAGATAAAGTTATGGTGCATTCCTCTGTATCCGGAATGCCATCATATGCATTTAAAAATGCCTGCAAATCCAATTCTTTGCGTAACTCGCCTGATTCATTATAGCAATGTTTGCACCTCAAATTACACCGTGACGTAATTTCGATATAGCACCCTGCCAATTCATAATCACCAGATAAATTAAAATCAATATTATGTTTATCCTTTTTCATTTTGCATTCCTTTCTAAAATTAAGCCTTTTTCCACCATTTCATCAATTGCCATTCGACAGTCATTTTTTATTAAACATATATCTAACTCTGCCCCATTTTCACAAACTGCCACAAGCATATTAACGATTTCATTTATATTTTTTCTATCACAATTATCCCAAATGAAAAAAGAAGTTTCATTTAATGTAACAATTTCTCCTTTTTTTTCACTTAAAACTAAATAATTTTCTTCAAATCTTTCAAATGGTTCTTCAACTTTATAATATCTTAAATCCTCCATTTGCCATACCTCCTCTGAAAGAATCTGCAATCATTATGCAACGATTGGTTTCTGCTTTATATCTTAATACATATATTCTCTCATTACGCTCTAATGTAATTTTTCCTGATTTAAATGTAATTTTTCCCGATAAAAGTTTCGGGGATACGAATAAACAAATACACTATTCATTTTTCGTCATTCATAAATCTACTAATTATCATAATCTTATAACATCTAAATGAATGTCTCTAAAAAACTATGTAGATAATTAAAATTTCAAATCCTTTCTCATCAAATGGTTGCACATAACAGATCGAGAGGGTATAATAAAGCTTGAACTTTGATGCTTTTCATGATATACACGATATATAGGAGACAAACCTTATGCCTAAAATATTAATTGTTGAGGATGATTTTGATATTCAAGAATTATTAGAAAATTTTTTACAAGAAAATGCTTATGAGACAGCTACCGCAAATGACGGTATAGAAGCAATAACCTTATTTAATAATAACCAATTTGATTTAATTCTTTTAGATATTATGCTTCCAAAAATTGATGGTTATACCATATGTGAACTAATTCGCAAACAGTCAAATATCCCTATAATTATGCTTACTGCTTTAGATAGTGAGGAACAGCAAATCAAAGGATTAGATTTACAAATAGATGATTACATTACAAAACCTTTTTCTATGCCCATCTTGTTAAGAAAAATTGCTGCTATACTTCGCCGTAGTAATCAAGGAACAATTAATAGCCCACATACCATACAATATCAGAACCTTGTTTTGTCTCTAGATGGCTATACAGTGAAAGTTGATGAAAAGTCATTTATGTTAACGCAAAAAGAATTTGAACTTTTGCGAGAATTATTAGCTCATCAAGGACAAGTATTGACACGTCAATCCTTATTAAACCAAATATGGGAATATGATTTTTACGGAGATGAACGTGTAGTCGATACCCATATTAAAAATTTACGAAAAAAACTAGGCATTAACTTTATACAGACAGTCAGAGGGGTGGGATATAAAATTGATTAAAAAGATTAAGAGTAGTCTATTTGCAAAAGTTTTTATTCTTACCACAACAGTGATGGTTTGTGTAGGATTTCTAGTTTATAGTATTCTAGCTTGGTATATGCCACATACTTATTCCAATAATCTAAATGCAACACTGGATGAATACACCAAGAACTTTATTGCCGATTTAACAGACACTCGAATAGAGGATAGCAATGAACTTTTTGACCAATTTCTGAAGAATACTTCTATTAGCAAAGTGGAATTATATACAAATACTGGCGTATTGATAGATACACCATTTAATAATAAAAATGAAATTGAAATAGTTGGAGAAGCCATCAGCGGAACATCTTATGAACAAATTCCCATTATTTCCAACACCTATCACTGTACATTTGCAGGCAATAATAATCCGTACATTTTAATCGTTTATGGAGAAGCATCTCAAATTACGGCATTAAAACAAATTTTTTTACATATATTGCCTTTACTCCTTAGCATAATTATACTTGTATCACTAATCATCTCTTGGGTTTATTCGCATATAATTACTCAACCCGTAATAAAAATCTGCCGACTATCTAAAGAAATGTCTAATCTTCAGTTGACTTGGCATCTGGATGAGTGCCGAACTGACGAATTAGGTGTATTGCAAAAAAGTTTAAATGCTTTGTCTCAAAAATTATACATGACATTAACGGATTTACAAAATGTTAACCAACAGCTTCAAAAAGATATAGCGCACGAAAAAGAACTCGAACAAACACAAAAGAATTTTTTTTCTGCCGCTTCCCATGAACTAAAAACTCCTATTACAATAATTAAAGGTCAGTTGGAAGGAATGTTATTCGATGTAGGATCATATAAAGATCATAAAAAATATCTTGCACGTTCATTGGAAGTTACAAATATGCTTGAGTTGATGGTACAAGAAATATTGACTATAACAAAACTGCAAGCATGCTTTAATTCAAAAAAGGAATGCTTTGATTGTATCCCTATGATACACAATTACTTGAACACGATTGATGATTTGATTGTAAAAAAGGATTTGAATATGCAGTTTATCTCTCATAATTCAATTCTTATAGATGGTAATAAAATGTTATTAGAAAAAGTATTCTCAAATTTAATTATAAATGCTGTAAAATATTCACCTGCAAAAGCCAGCATTTATATAATAGCGCAAAAAGAAAATAATATTTTTTCATTCTGTATAGAAAATACAGGAACACATATTCCTGAAACAGATATTCCTAAATTATTTGATGCCTTTTATCGTGTTGAACAATCCCGTAGCAGAAAAACAGGCGGTAGCGGTTTAGGGCTCTTTATTGTTAATAAAATATTACAGCAACATAATAGTTATTGTGAAGTTTGTAATACCGAAAAGGGAGTAAAATTCTTTTTTTCTATGAATGAGTGTTAAGCTATTAGCCACATGCTCTATTCCTTTATGCCACATACACAATCACACATAAATCACACATAAATCACAAATGTACCACAATAAACTTTGCTATACTATAGATACATTAATAGAAAGGATGGTAATAAATATGAAAATGAAACAAATCATAACATGTGCATCTTTCATACTGCTTTTAGGTTACTTAACTGGATGCAGTTCGGATTCACAGAGCCTACCGGAGCATGACAATTCTACGACTGCGCAGGAGAATACACAGACCTCTATTGTATCCGAGGCATTAGGAAACAGCGAGAATAACTCAAAGCTTTCCTCTGCAGACAAACAGCAAATGTTCGCACCTTATGAGCAATACGGCTTAATTTATGATGCAACACAAGACATTTTGCTCTATAATGATAAAACTGTTCGCTGGTTTGAGGACTATTATCCTATTGATGACAATGGAGTTGGAGGCATTGATTTTCTAAATGAAAGCGGCACAGTAGATGTCTATGCTATACGAGACTTAGATAGTTATGAAAAATCCACAGGTGGTTCTTTTGATTCCATAGGAACATTAGTTGGTCTTAAGGAATTTTCGCAAGATGAATTTAATGCCCGAAACATTGATTCATTAAGAGAAAACGCATCTATTGCTGTTACAGGGAATCCCCTTGAAAACAGCGAAATAGAAAAATTTGTTGCGGAGTATGAAGAATTTGGTATAACCTATGACTTTACGGCAGATCAATGGTATTTTAATGGTGAAGAAGTTCGTTATTTTTGGGATGTTCTTATTTCCAATGGTGAAAGTCTTACTAGTGGAAAATTTAATGGGGAATTAAGAACCTTAGGAAACGGGAATGGTATAGTAGATATTTATACCATTCGTAATTATGACCACTTAAACAGCGAAGGTTATGGAACTTTGACTGGAATAGAAAAATATAGCCAAGAAGAATTTGACGAACACACACATACGGGAATACCTGAAAATCAAAGCAACGGTACTGCAACAAAATAAATTATCATATTGACTCAAATCATATATGTAACATAGTTAAATATTGATATATTTTTAAATCCAAACACACATGATACAAATATCATCATGTGTGTTTTTTAACCATTAATTATATATCAGAGATAATAATCTACGAACCAAGTATGAGACTATAACATTTTACACTGCGTTCTCCCACTATACATCAAAAGTCTCTGCCCATACTAAAACTCCGGCTCTGTAAATATCTATATCAGCCTGTCCATCCCCTTAGCCATTTCTTCCAACATATGTAACAGATACTCTTTCTGTTTTTCACTCCTATCATATAAAACATTCTTTATCCGTTCAGTTATGGGGATTTCATTTGGCTTCTCATACAAGAGATATGATAATGGAATCTCCAACGCATCTACTATTCTCATAAAATTTTCTAATGACATGGTTCTACTCCCATGCTCGATCTGTTTAATAGAGTCAATAGAGAGGTCTGCCGCCTCTGCCAATTGAACCTGTGTAAAATTTCTTTGCTTCTGGTATATTTTGATGTTATCCGCAATAATATATCTTATATCCTTCATTCATCTATTCTCCATTCTGATTTATTTTTTGAAGTGAAGAACCAAATGGAGGACCACAGATACAATCCCGGACATAAAACTGCATATTTCGACAGGCATAAAAAAAGAATACATTATGTCAGGACGTACCCTTTCATATGTATTCTTGTTCTGGTATTTTTTAGTTGGACGGGAAATCTCTAACATAAAAATATACAATATACCCTGTCCTAAATTTGCGCATAAAAAAACACGCGCATGAGTTTCAAATATTGAATATCATTCATGTATTTTCATAATCTACTATACAGGATGTCGTTTACTGTATATTTTTAAGTCATTACATTGGAAATGAATTGATTGAACCTCTTTTCCAAAAATACTGCCATACATGTAAGTTTCCTCACACACATGGCAGTATTTTTTCCGTATGCTGCTTTCTTATCGGAAAAACTTCTTGATTCCGGTCGGCTGCTTAGGCTGATGCAGACAGTACATACATCTGCTGTCGGCTGCTGCTTTCACAGAATTACGTGCTACTTTTTCCAAAATTGTAGCTGTAATATTTTTCTTTCCATTGCCTGACATATAATACATCTCCAATTTCATTTTTCAATAAAAGTATACCTTATTCTATAGCTTATTCCGTTTAAATGTTGAAATTCCGATACAGCATGTAATTTTTCCTTTAAAAATGCCCATACCGATATTTTATCTGTACTTTTATTCATATATGCGTATTTAGTTATTCACTGGTGTTGTTGATATGTTTCTAACTCATGTGTAAAAATAATAATAGAAGGGAAGTTGTACATATGGTAAATAATCGTATTCGTGAACTACGCAAGAACCAGAACATGTCACAAGAAGCCCTTGCGGAAGTAATTCACACTACACAACAGGCAGTAAGCAGAATAGAAAATCACGCTTATGATATTCCTTCTGAATCGCTCATAAAAATGGCAGGCTTCTTTGATGTTACTACCGACTACATACTTGGAATTTCTGATGTAAAACGTGATTACAACGGACAGTACCGCATGA
>ERZ778510.1625-NODE-1625-length-13783-cov-3.550262_pt1 | contig 13783 bp, 9 predicted proteins | sample MGYA00510348_ERZ778510 | MGnify/ENA primary metagenome ERZ778510 (study PRJEB29527, sample SAMN07138969) | mouse gut metagenome | material: feces | host: mouse | place: China:Nanjing | collected 2016-01-25 ... | reverse complement strand
GCATTAATCATTAATCACTAATCATTAACCACTATTTTGTGCTGTAAAGATAAAAAAAGGGGCGTGAACTGCCAAGCAATTCACGCCCCTTTTTTATGCCTTAAGGACAAATTGTCAATCAAAAATGGCTGCTACCGTCAAAACAGTGCGTACAAATCTTACACTTAGGCAGTCCGATAGCTTCAACCAGAGTTTCCAACGTATTGAACTTCAATGATGAAAGTCCGAAACGCTCGCGAATAACGTCCACCATCTTTTCGTATTCGGGCGAACCGGTAGTGGCATATTTATCGAGATTCTTATTCTCGTCGCCCTCCAGCTCCTTGATGACACGACGGGTAATCAGCTCCATATCGCTTTTGGAAGCCGTGAATCCCACAAACGGACAGCTATATATCAATGGAGGACAAGCAATCCGGATATGCACCTCCTTGGCACCATACTCATACAGCACCTTCACATTGTCGTGCAACTGGGTACCCCGGACAATAGAGTCATCACAAAACAGCAGGCGCTTTCCCTCAAGCATGGCACGATTGGGAATCAGCTTCATCTTTGCCACCAGCGAACGCAATTCCTGCTTGCTGGGAGTAAAGCTACGAGGCCAGGTCGGGGTATATTTGGAGATGGCACGATGATAGGGAACTCCTTTACCCTCAGCATATCCGAGTGCCATACCTACACCCGAATCGGGAATACCGCAGGCACAATCTACCTCTGACTTATCTGTCTGCGCCATCTTGAAACCGGAGGCAAAACGCACTTCCTCTACATTCTTACCTTCGTAGCAGGAAGTGGGGAAACCGTAATAGACCCATAGGAAGGAGCAAATCTGCATTCCTTCATCAGGCTTGCGCATCTGTTCCACACCATCAGCACGCATCCGTACAATCTCTCCAGGACCCAAATAGCGGTCTATCTCGTAACCAAGATTCGGAAAGCTGCTCGACTCACTTGTGGCAGCATACGCACCATCTTTCTTGCCAATCACAATCGGGGTACGTCCCCAGCGGTCGCGGGCAGCAATAATGCCGTCTTCCGTCAATAACAGCATGGAACAGGAACCTTTAATATGCTTATATACATTTTCAATTCCTTCGACAAATGTCTTTCCTTGTATAATAAGAAGGGCGATAAGTTCCGTCTGATTGGTTTTGCCCGAACTGAGTTCGGCGAAGTGCATGTTCTGAGCCAACAGTTCGGTTTCCAGTTCTTGCAGGTTCACGATTTTGGCTACCGTTACAATGGCAAAGCGACCAAGATGGGAATTGAGGACAAGGGGTTGAGGGTCTGTGTCGCTAATGATTCCTATTCCGGAATTTCCCTTGAACTGGTCTAGTTCATCCTCAAACTTCGTGCGGAAATAGGTACTTTCCAGATTGTGGATGGAACGGGTAAACTGCGCCGTTTCCGCATCGTATGTAGCCAACCCACCACGTTTTGTCCCTAAATGTGAATTATAATCTGTGCCGTAAAACAAATCTGCCACACAGCTTGTTGCCTTGGCGACTGTTCCGAAAAAACCTCCCATAAATTCTGTTTTGTTATTGGTTTCTAAAATTAACGGGTGCAAAGGTATGAAGAATTTGCGAAATTCGGGCAGATTTGAAATGAATAAAAAAGGCAATATATCTCTTGCCCCATACAGAAATTACTATCGGAAACATAATAACTTTTGTGATTGGAGCCAAAAGACTGCATATTTCCATATAAAGGGATTCTTAATGATTATGCAATCTGTTATCCGAGTGCAAAAATAAAGGTTTCCCCAAAGAACGGACTTACCAAAAATTCGGGTCTTGATGCTATTTTTACGGTATAAGAATGAGCTTACCCTAACACAAAAAAGCCCCGCAAAGATTGGACTTCTGCGGGGCCTCACTAATACAAACTCTTTCTATCCTAAATTATCTCCACTTCTTCACAGTCTTCTTGTCAGCCGGAGTCGCTTCAATCAAACTCAATGCAAAACCACCGCTACGCGCTTCCTTCACGGACATTTTGGTCTTACCGGTTACGATACCCTTCCTTATCTGATAAGAAGTAGGGTTCTCCTTGTAATCGGCATCTTTACCGTCTGCATAGAGAGTGGCTACGTATTGCTTGCCCGGCTCAAGGAAATCGAGCGTGAAGTTGGCCGTACGTGCATTCTCGTCTGTAATACCGCCAACAAACCAATTGCCGGTTCCTTTTGCTTTACGGGCCACGGTAATGTAATCACCCGGCTCTGCCTCAATGTACTTGCTGTCATCCCAGTCTACTGCCACATCCTTGATGAATTGGAAAGCATCCATGTGCTTTTCGTAGTTCTCAACCAAGTCGGCAGCCATCTGCAACGGGCTGTATAAAGTTACATACAGAGCGAGCTGCTTGGCAAGTGTAGTCTGCACTTGTCCGTGTGGCAAATCACCCATAAAGTCGAGCTTTGTATCGAAAATACCCGGTGTATAGTCCATCGGACCGCCAATCAGGCGGTTGAATGGGAGCAATGTGGTATGGAACGGCTTGCTGCCGCCGAATGCCTCATATTCGGTACCGCGTGCAGATTCGTTGCCAATCAAGTTAGGATAAGTACGGCACAAACCGGTAGGACGTACAGCTTCGTGTGCATTCACGCAAATTTTGTAGTCGGCTGCTTTCTTCACGGCATAGAGGTAGTGGTTGTTCAGCCATTGTCCATAGTGATGTTCGCCGCGGGGAATCATATCACCTACATATCCGCTCTTCACGGCATTGTAGCCATTATCCACCATAAACTGATAAGCCTTGTCCATATGACGTTCGTAGTTGCGCACGGAACCGGATGTTTCGTGGTGCATCATCAGCTTCACGCCCTTGCTCTTGGCATATTCATTCAGCATCTTCACATTGAAGTCGGGATAAGGAGTCACGAAGTCGAACACATAATCCTTGGATTTGCCGAACCAGTCTTCCCAACCTTCATTCCAGCCTTCTACCAATACTTGATCCAAACCATGTTCTGCTGCAAAATCAATGTATTTCTTCACATTCTCGTTGTTGGCGCCATGACGTCCGTTCGGTTTTGTCTTTGAGTAGTCCGTTTCACCCAATTTCACCGAAGGCAAGTCGTCCGTATAAGCCCAAGTGCTTTTACCGGCAATCATCTCCCACCATACACCTACGTACTTCACAGGTTTAATCCAGGAAACATCCTCATATGCGCAAGGTTCATTCAGGTTCAGAGTGATTTTAGAAGCAAGGATGTCACGGGCATCGTCGCTTACGATAACTGTACGCCACGGTGACGTGCAGGGAGCTTGCAGATAACCTTTATCACCTACTGCATCGGGAGTAAGCCAAGATTCAAAAACGAAGTTCTTGTCATCCAGGTTCAAGTGCATGCAAGAGTAATCCACCAAAGCTGCTTCGTGCAAGTTGATGTATAAGCCATCGGCAGTCTTCATCTGCAAGGAAGTCTGCACACCGGTGGGTGAAAATGAGGTTTGTGAAGAGTTAGGCGTAATGGCCCCTTTCATCAGCCCGCGAATTTCAGAAAGTTTGGATTCTGTATAGTCATATTCCTGCGTATCGTAGTCGCCCGGAATCCAGAAAGCAGTATGGTCACCGGTCATGGCAAATTGGGTGCGTTCCTCCTTAATCACAAAGTAATTCAGATTCTTCTGCAAAGGAAATTCATAGCGGAATCCCAGACCGTCGTCGAATAAACGGAAGCGGATAATGATGTTTCTGTCTTGTGCCTTTTGGTTGAGCGTTACAGCCAACTCGTTGTAGTGATTACGGATTTGCTTTACTTCACCCCACACCGGTTCCCAAGTCTCATCGAAAGTGGAAGTCTTTGCATCCGCCATCGTGAAGCCATTCATCAGACCGGGGTCGTTCTTCAGTTCGAGTCCTAATTTGGAAGGGTTAATCACCGGCTTTCCTTTGTAAAAAAGTTCGTAAACAGGTTCGCCTTGCGCATTTACCGAAAAATTCAATTGAAGTTGTCCGTTAGGAGAGGTAATCCCCTCTGCCATCGCTACGCCGCTCACCAATAAGACGAGCAGGAAGCAGGCCAATTTTGTACAAAATGCTTTCATGTTTCTCATGCTATTGTTAAAAAATAATGTTCGTGATGCAAATATAGACAGGAAAGCAATAAGTTCTGAGCCTTATACATATAAAAGACAAAGGATTTACCGGCAAACGTTTGCATGAGCCCCATCTCCGTAAGCAGAATAGAGGACGAAGTATATCAACCAAACAAAGAATGCGTTTCCGGACAATATTATTTGCCGAAATGTAGAGCGATACTATCGGCCTCTGATTTCATTTAACTCCTGATAACTCCCTCAAATGAAAGAGCCGTAGGTACATGCAATAAAAAAGTGAAATCAAGCTTGCGGATATGTATCCCAAAGTTGGGAACGGGCATCCCAAGGTTGGGGATGTCTATCCCAAGCCTTGGGATAGAACTTGCAGCCTGTATTTGTCATTTCTGCTACGAATACTTCAGGACTTTATTATCTGTGTTTTGCAACTTTATTGCAAGTGTTTGCCAGGCGGGAAACCTATATTCTGTGGCAAGATTGCAACTCTTTGGCAGAAGAAACAAGAAAGAGGGAGCGATTGCCTGAATATCCCCCCCCTCTGACTCCCTTCAACTCCCTTTAATGAAAAAGCCATAGCAGGAACACTTGAAATAAAGGCAGATTCCCAATATCAAACCGGAATTTCACTACCTTTGCAACCCAAACCAAACCCGGATAACCTATGACCAGATTACTGATAGCCATTTTCCTTGGTGGGGGCACCGGTAGCGTACTGCGCTACTGCATGCAGATGATGCTCCATGAACGCATAGTCCCCTACTCTTTCCCGTGGGCCACGTTCACTGTCAACATCCTCGGAAGTTTCCTCATCGGGCTATTTTATACCTTATCCACCCGTTTCAACCTTTCTACCGAGGTACGGCTGTTGCTAACTACCGGCCTGTGCGGAGGATTCACCACCTTTTCCACTTTCAGCAATGACGGGCTGATTCTGATAAAACAAGGGTTCTACGGAATGTTTGCCCTCTATACCTCATTAAGTATCGCATTAGGAGTCCTTGCAGCTTTCGCCGGCGGTGCCTTCGGACGCTGTATATAACCCAAACACCCCTATGAAACCCAGCAAGCCTTTTGTCATGCCTCCCGTACGCATCATCCCTCCTACCTTAGAGAGACAAAGTGAAAGTTCCAAATCATTGGAAGAATGGCTGAATACGGAAGAAACTGTCAGAGACCTTCACTTCGGTAAACGGACAGAGGAACACATGGAGTATTCCTACAAAAGCATCACCAACTGTACTTTCAGTCATATCCAATTCAGCGCCTGCAAACTGAAATCCTGCCATTTCACTGACGTACGTTTTGAACATTGCGACCTTTCCAACATCTCATTTGCCGAAAGTTCTCTGTTCAGAGTGGAATTCATATCCTGCAAACTGGTGGGAACCAATCTGCCGGAAACAATATTGAACCATCTGACAATGAAGGACTGCAATGCCAGATACCTCAATCTTTCCATGAGTAAAATCAGTCAAGCCCGCTTCACCTCTTGTGACTTGCGCAACAGCGACGTCAACGACTGCAAACTTGCCTCCATCGCCTTTGAAAACTGTGAGCTGGTAGAATCCGAGTTTTCACACACCCCTCTAAGAGGAATCGACTTGAGCGACTCGCACATAAGAGGTATACGCCTCAACCTGCCCGACATACGGGGAGCCATCGTCAATACTTCCCAAGCCATGGAGTTGACTGCTCTTTTAGGCATTACAATAAAGGATTAAAAACGAAAAACAATTCCCTATTTTCATTTGTTAGTAAGGTAGTTCATAATAAAAAACTGACTAAATATGAAAATAAAAAAGATTATCGGACGTGAAATCCTCGATTCAAGAGGTAACCCAACTGTAGAAGTAGACGTAACCTTGGAATCGGGCTTTATGGGCCGTGCTTCCGTCCCGTCGGGTGCCTCCACCGGAGAGCACGAAGCACTGGAGCTGCGCGATGGCGACAATAAACGCTATGGAGGAAAAGGTGTGCTGAAAGCCATAAACAATATCAACAACATCATTGCTCCCAAGCTAGTCGGCATGTCCGCACTCGAGCAGATGGAAATAGACCATACCATGTTGGCACTGGACGGTACGAAAACAAAATCCAATCTGGGTGCAAATGCCATTCTTGGCGTATCTCTTGCAGTAGCCAAAGCTGCTGCCGCCTATCTCGATATTCCACTCTACCGCTATATCGGTGGAACAAATACATACGTAATGCCCATACCGATGATGAACATCATCAATGGCGGTTCGCACAGTGACGCTCCCATTGCCTTCCAGGAATTCATGATACGCCCCGTAGGTGCCCACTCCTTCCGTGAAGGTCTGCGCATGGGTGCCGAAGTATTCCATGCGCTGAAGAAAGTTCTGAAAGGCCGTGGCCTCAGCACAGCCGTAGGCGATGAAGGAGGTTTCGCTCCTAACCTGGAAGGCACGGAAGACGCACTGAACGCCATCATTTCCGCCATCAAGGCTGCCGGGTATGAACCGGGCAAAGATGTAATGATTGCCATGGACTGCGCTTCTTCCGAGTTCTACCATGACGGCATCTACGATTACACCAAATTCGAAGGTGAAAAAGGCAAGAAACGTACTGCCGACGAACAAATTAACTATCTGGAAGAGTTAATCAACAAGTATCCCATCGACTCTATCGAAGACGGCATGAGCGAGAACGACTGGGACGGCTGGAAGAAACTGACCGACCGTATCGGTAACCGTTGCCAGTTGGTAGGAGACGATTTGTTCGTCACCAATGTGGACTTCCTTGCAATGGGCATCGGAAAAGGCTGTGCCAACTCCATATTGATAAAAGTAAACCAGATAGGTTCGCTGACCGAAACACTGAACGCCATCGAAATGGCACACCGCCACGGATATACCACCGTAACTTCCCATCGTTCCGGCGAAACGGAAGATGCGACTATCGCAGACATAGCCGTAGCTACCAACAGTGGACAAATCAAGACCGGTTCGCTGAGCCGCTCAGACCGCATGGCAAAGTACAACCAATTGCTTCGCATCGAAGAAGAACTGGGAAGCAATGCGGTGTATGGATATAAGAAAGTGACGAGTGATGAGTGATGAGTTATTTGCCGGTGTTTTCCTTTGCTGGGAGGCGGGGCTTATGATGAACAAAGCATTCATATAAATACAAGAAGGGGCGAACCGTCACGGTCCGTCCCTTCTCTTTTTAACCTTCAATCAACAATCAATCTACTACCTTAAAGAAAACTTCTTCTCCACTTTGGCTATCCGGTGCCACCCAAAGAGCAAAGTCTCCGGCTTCCACCGTCTTCACCATATCTATATTCCAGAAAGCAAGTTCACTTATCGGAAGTTCAAACGATACATTTTTCTTCTCACCCGGCTTCAATGTGACGCGGGCAAAGCGTTTCAGCTCCCTCACCGGACGGGTCACCGAAGCAAACTTGTCCTGCACGTAAAGCTGGGCTACCTCGGTACCTTCATACTTTCCGGTATTTTCAAGGTCGAAAGTCACAGTCAGCACATCTTCCTTCTTCAGATTGGCAGACGAGAGTTTCACATTATCATATTTGAACGTCGTATACGACAGACCGTAGCCAAACGGATACAGCGGATCGAAACCTGCATCCATATAGAAAGAAGTACATCCCAACGAAGTCTGCCCCGCTTCCAACGGAATGTCATTCAGCAAAACCTCATTCCGCGTAGCCGGACGTCCGGAACTGTTATGAGCATAATAAACCGGTATCTGTCCTACCATCTTCGGGAAAGTCACCGGAGTCTTGCCACTTGGCACAGCCTTACCCCACAGCAAGTCGGCCAATGCCGGTCCTCCCATGGTTCCGGGATGGAACGAATAAAGTACAGCTGACGAGAGTTCGACTTCCTTTCCTATGGTCAACGGACGCCCTGCCATTACGACAGTAACCACCGGTTTTCCCGTTTTCGCCAAAGCGGCAATCAGTTCGCTTTGCGCACCTTGCAGGTTCAGGTCGGCCAGGCAATGCGCCTCTCCTGAAAGAATAGCCTCTTCGCCTACAAATGCCAAAATAACATCGGCACGTGCGGCGGCAGCAGCGGCTTTGGCAACACCTGCCATATTCTTGTCACGGCTATAAGTCAGCCCCGGCTCGTATATCACCTGCACTTTGTCCCCCACCAGTTCCTTGATGGCCTTCAACGGTGTCACGGTTTTCGTCTTGTCGCCATCAAATATCCAGGTACCCAATTGGTCATAAGGTGCATTTGCCATCGGACCTACCACAGCAACTGTCTTTACCGAAGATTGCAAAGGCAATGTCTCCTTTTCGTTCTTCAACAAGATGGCCGATTCCACAGCAGCTTGCTTGGCAGCCTCCAGATGAGAAGGAGCATAAAGTTCCTCTATCCGTTTCTCATCCACATAAGGATTATCAAACAGTCCCAACCGGAATTTGATACGCAGAATATTCCGCACGGCATCGTCTATGGCAGACTTCTTGACCTTACCTTCTTTTATCAATCCCGGCAATTCCTTGACAAACGTATAGCTGACCATCTCCATATCCACACCAGCATTTACCGCCTTCATTGCTGCCTCTTTAGAATCGGCAGCAAAGCCATGTGCCATCATTTCGGCTACTGAAGCCCAGTCTGAAACTACTATTCCATCAAATCCCCATTCACCACGAAGCACATCTTTCAAAATAAAAGTGTTTCCGGTAGACGGCGCTCCGTCATTGTCATTGAACGAAGTCATGAAAGTAGCCGCCCCAGCCTTGGCAGCAGCCTCGAATGGAGGAAGATAGACATTACGCAAGCGACGCTCCGGAATAAAAGTAGAGTTATAGTCACGTCCCCCTTCCGCAGCTCCATATCCTACAAAATGTTTGGGACATGCCGCAATAGAGGTAGGATGATTCAAAGAATCCCCCTGAAAGCCTTTTACCATGGCAGCCCCCATCACCGAAGTGAGGTATGTATCTTCTCCACATCCCTCGGCCATACGCCCCCAACGGGGATCGCGAGCCACATCTATCATCGGTGCAAATGTCCAGCGGATACCCACGGCAGAAGCCTCCACAGCCGCTACCCGTGCACCATCCTTAGCCACCTGCGGGTTGAAAGATGCCGCTTGTCCCAAGGGAATAGGGAATATAGTCTTGAAACCATGGATCACATCGCGTGCCATCAGTAAAGGGATGCCCAAACGGGATTCCTCCATTGCCACACGCTGCAAGGCATTGACACGCACCGGATCTACTTCATTCAGGATAGACCCGACTTCACCTTTCTTTATCAATCCGCTCATATCCTCTATGTTGCCATAAGAAGAAATCTGGTTCATCTGCCCAATCTTTTCTTCCAATGTCATACGGGACAACAGCGTTTCTATTTTCTGCTCGATGACTGCATCATTTTCTGTATCCTGCACTTGAGTACAAGATATAAAAGGAAGCAGCAACAAACAAGCAGAGAGCATTTTCATTGTTTTCATCTTTAATCTATTATTTGAAATGGAACATTTGCTGTGGAGACAAAGCCCGTATTATCAAGTACATATACGTACAAACGATATTCTCCGGGAACTTTAATTGCAGTCTCATACACATTTTTATCTGACATAGCCACCTCACCGACTCTTTCCGGACGCGGTTCATAAGAACCTCCAAAACCCAAGACTGTAGCCTCTTTCAGTACTTCCCACACATAAGTCAAAGAATCGTTCTCCTTATCTGTGGCGAAAACCTCCGCTTTAAATAAAGCACCTGCTTTGATACGGATATTATCAATAGCACTTTTACCATTGATAGTCATGCCTTGAACTATCGGAGCCGTTTCATCCAATTCCTTGCCAGTCCACACTCTTTGCATGGCCTCCACCATAGGAGTTTTCTCTCCTTTCAGAGGCAGCATATCCACCGTGTCTTCTACAAACATACTGAACCAGGTAGGCGTACGTTCTTCTTTTTGTCCCCACAAGAATACAAAAGAGCCCAAGCAACGGGGATTGGCAGAAATATATTGCGTATAACCTGCCGTTTTTCTTCACTAGTCTGCTCTATGGGTGCCTTCCACTCGGTAGAAGCTGTTTCCCACCAACCGGTCGGTCCCCACTCGGTAATCATAAATGCACCCTTGTAGTCCGACCGGTCAACAACCATCTGCACCTCTCCCATCGGACCATATACATTGATGCCCACATAATCGAGAGACGGAGCATACTTTGCCACAGAGTCCAATGCCGACGGATTGTAGGAAATCACTGTCGAAACCAGATGACGCTTGTCTATCGACTTAATCAGCTGTGCCAGTTCTTCCACAAAATTCCATGCGGCAGCTATATTGGCATTTCCCAACTCAATTTCATTGCCAATCCCCCAAGCCAGCAAACTCGTATCATTCTTGAACGTTTCTGCCAACAAGCGGACTTCTTCGCGCATCTTATTCTTATATTCATCATCGTAATAGCGTATGGAGTCTTTGGTCATACCTATTCCCTGCATTACGTACATGTTGTGCTCCGAAGCCAATGCCAGGTTTTTCTTTATCTCCTCCACATTACCTCCCCAGGTTCTGAAGGCATTGGCACCACTCTGGGCGGCAATGTCCAACCGATATGTGCCGCCTACGCCTTTAATATAAGTTTCTCTTCCGTCAATGGAAAGTTTATAACCGTCTGTCGCCTTCTCTATCACAATACCATCTAGAGCAGAAGGAGAACAAGCAGACAGCAAAACCAAACAGATAAAAATAAATATTTTTTCTTTTCTCATTATCAATTGTCCTAAAGCATAAGTATCTATATTATAGATAAAACTAACATTTAGTCTGCACATTCAAATTCCATTTAAATAAAACAGCTCTACTTTTTCTGAAACACGCGTACATAGTCCACCTTCATCGTCACTGGAAGAGCAGACTCGTCCACACCGTTCATTCCACCCCAATCACCGCCCCAAGCCAGATTCAGAATGGGATAGAAAGCATAATGGAAAGGCCATTGATTATGCCCAGCTCCCAATTGTTGCTTGGTAACAGCCAACTGTACCTTACCATCCACGTATGTAGTAATGGCATCTTCCGTCCACTCTAAAGCATAGAGATGAAATTCTCCCTCTGCCTGTTCTATAGTCATGGCATGCGTTTTCTGCGTACCTTTAGTATGATTATAGTCTTGCGTATGGATAGACGAAGAGACTTCGTTGGGTACGACTCCCACTTCCTCCATAATGTCTATTTCACCACACATGGGCCATGGGTTAGTATTCCAGTCATTACCAACCGGCATCATCCAAAAAGCCGGCCAAGTCCCCTTGCCTTCAGGCAACATGATGCGTGCTTCAAAGTAACCGTATTTCCAACCAGTATTCACTTTAGCATACACACGACCAGAGTAAATTTTACCGTCGGAGCCTTTGAAACAATTAATGTTCAACTTACCGTCCACAAGTTCTGTCACACGCTTTCCGTCAGCAGAACCATTGACGTAATTTTGAAGCTCATTATTTACCCACCCTGATCCTTGAACCTCGTGTGTCCAGTCTTTGCCGAGAGATGTGCCCTCATTAAATTCATCATGCCAAACCAACCGATATCCCTCAGGGGTATTGATATCCCGATCTTCAGCCGATTCTTGAATAACTGTTACCGTTACTTTCTCTGCACCAGCCATAACCTCAACTGTACCCGTACGGGAAATCTTTGCATCATTAGCTAACGTGGTCACAACAATCTCTCCGCTGTTTTTTTCTGCGCTAATCCAGTTATCATTGGATTTCACATTCCATTCACCAGAAGCAATAACAGATAAGATAAAAGATTCTCCTATAGAATTAGAATACAACTCAGTCTGTGACACTGATAAAGGAGCCGCCTGCGTAATAGGAACAGATACACGAGTAGCACCGGATTTAACCACCACCGTACCAGTACGAGAAGTAGTACCCGTATGAGCACTGACCATAACCGTCGCTGTGCCTTGGCTAGAAGAAGAACCTATTACATTTACTTTGACCCATGAACTGCAATCATCAGAGGCAAAAGCAGTCCACTCTTTACCGGAACAAACCACATTCACCACATATTGGCTAGCTTGTGCAACAGCCTCTATCTTTTCAGGAGAACATTTAATAGTAACATCCTCGGATTGCGGTTCCTTGTCATCACTACTGCCACAGGCAATCAACGAAAACAAAAGAATAGATAATAGACAATAGTATTTCATATATATTTTTTACAACATAAGTAGAGAAAAAGGGAAAGGATGAAACTCCAGCAATTGCCAAGATAACACACATCCTTCCCCCCCTTTTATAATTCACTGCTTTTAGCAGACCGATATTCTATCCAATACCAGTCATCAATCTCTATGAGTCTGGAAAATAATATCCTTAATAGTCACCTTTGTGTTCGCAGGGTTTCCACCAAAGTCAAAGACTAAGGATATAGCATGCATCTCTTTAGGGGCCTTTTTACTTGCAACCCAGAACTTATTATCTTCATTGCCCAACAAATCCGTCTGTTCTGCAAAGAAGAAATTGTCGTCATGCTTGACATCCGGTTCATCTGTCTGAACCAACTTCACAGTTACCCCCTTCAAATCAACAGTGGGATTCAAAGTGACACAGAAATCATAAGCAGTTTCTGTATCAGCCGACAAATCCGTACTGAACGAGAACTGATTCTGCCATTGTGCCTCGGTAGCATCAGGGAAAGTAAGTGTATAGGCATTTCCATCTACTACTAAATCAGGATCAGGTCGAACACTCCAATCCGGGTTTGCATAGAAGAAAGTATTGGTAAAGGTTGCCCCGTTCCAAAGATTGTCTTCACTATCCACCTTCACCCAAGAAGGTTCAGGCTCTTGTACTTCGGGAATTTCCGTACCGTCATCATTAGCATGGTCTTTCAGAACGAAACTCTCTATCGTAATCTCTGTATTTGCCGCATTGCCGCCAAAATCGAGTGCAAACTTCAAATCGGTAATATCCACACCAGGAACATTGCTGAACCATATACACTTAGGCTCATTAGCATCCAAAGCCACACGCTGCATATTGATAAACGTATTGTCATCACCTTTCTGCTGTACTTTCACCGTCACACCCGGATGAGCGGTGGTAGAAGTGATTATCACTGAGAAATCATAGGTTTTATCCACCGGCAAAGCAATGGCCTTATCCAATTCCACATGCATCTGAGCCTGCCACTGATCGGTAGTAGCTTCCGGCAAGGCAACTACAAATGCACCATTCTGATAAGTATATTTCGGGTCGGCAATCTGAGCCCATCCCGGAGCATACCAGAAAGAAGCCACATTGAAAGTCACTCCCTTAAACATGTTGAAATCACTATCTTCCACAAAACCACCAAAACCGTTCATTTTGGTCTTCTCTATGGTAAAAGTTTTAGTAATCACACCGTCACTCATTCCATTGGCATTTTTCACCTTGCACTCTACCGTATAATCGCCTTTCTTGCGATAGTACTTAGAAAAAGAATAAGAAGCACTATAACTTTCTCCGTCTATAATCCATACGGGAGAAACACCGGTAGCACTTTTAAATTCAAAATTAGCATAATTGGTGGCCTGGTCTACCGTGACTACAAAGTTATCGGCAAAATCGGTCACTTGCGGTATATTTCCGTCAGCTCCCTCAAACTCTTCGGGCGAACATGCGGTCATCACAAGACCTGCAAACAATGTTCCTGCTATGTATCTAAATATATTTTTCATATAGGTTATTC